>KB224134.1_pt2 | contig 20949 bp, 19 predicted proteins | sample 524768 | NCBI WGS metagenome assembly AMQJ01 (sample SAMN00998488, study PRJNA167727) | sediment metagenome | isolation source: subsurface aquifer sediment | place: USA: Rifle, Colorado | collected Aug-2009
TACACTATCAGCAAATTCAGCAGCGGCTACCCAATTATCTTCTTCAACGGAATATTCAGTTTCTGTTTCTTCACTTCTTAATAACCAATAATTAGCTTTAGGTGCTGTGCCGATCAATTCACCAGGAATATTCGCGGCTATTGTCGATAAAACTTTCATTCCATGACTAGATGCATCAAAAACCTGAAGGTCTCCGTCAACAAAATCTTTTGTTCCCAAAATTTGATTATAGAACCAGAGGCTATCAAATGCAGGAAGTAAATTTACATTGTAGAAACCCCCATCAATAACTGCTATCGTAATACCTTGTCCTTTTAAACCATTTTGATGAAGAACATGGCCATTGAGCATGCTAATTTGAGTTGTCCCATTACCATAATCTAATGGTTCATCTTGTTTTACTAGGGATGTCAAATTTTTTTCAGGTAGCTTATTATTAGAGAAGCTATTAAGTTTTGGAAATTTTTTTTGTTTAGATTTGATGAACCCTATATTAGTTATGGTATCAATTAAAGCTTGATTCGTTGTGTATACAACTACTGAATTTAACCATTTAGATTTATTGCGAATTTGTAATCCCAGTTTTTGCAAACTATCTAAATATAGTTTAGAAACAGGTAAGTCTTTTTGATTTATCTCAATATTTTGATTTGTTCTTCTAATTAATGCTTTTTGCGAAAGAAATTCTTCGGGTTTATCAATTGTGAATTGGTTAAAGTCTTTATCAGTTAAGTATAGGCGATAAGTATCTTCTGCTACTTGAGCATTTGAATTATAAAATCCTACTATAAGAGTGATAAAAAACAGTAGTCTTTTCATAAAGTTATATACAAATATCTTGTACAATTGTTAGCACAAATTAATATTATTTAAATAAGCTAATTTTCTGGTGGTAAAGTATTGTACATATTTTCGGTTGGCTCCTGGAATTTCCCTTTATTCTTTTCCAACATCTCTATTTGTTCGTTTTCTAATCGTTCGAGTTCTTCCTGATTTTCTGCAACACCATTAATATAGTTTAATTCATTTTCTATGTGCCCATTTTCTTTATAGTATATCCATTTTCCTTCTCGTTTGTTATTATCGTACTGACCTTGAATCAGAATATTCCCTTCAGGTCCATAAACATTATATTCACCATTTAGCTGACCGTTCATATAAAAAATTCTCATCATAACATTTCCCGAATCATAGTATCGAATAGTGAGACCTTCATTTATGCCATATTCCCATTCAGATTTCTCAGATAAATTCCCGCTTTGATAATATTTTTTCTCCGTACCATTTTTTTGGTCATCTTTATAAATTACTTCGTTTATTTTATAACCATCTTCGGCATAATAATTCCAGATACTATCCTTTAATTTTCCAATATAAATGCCTTCGGCCTGCAGAGCTCCTCCGGGATAATAAAATTTTGAATAAATCTTATTTGAGCTTTCCTTATAAAGCATTTCTACTTTAAGAACTCCATTTTGGTCGAATCTCTTAAAAATTCCAACAGGCTTATTGTCAATAAAATTTCCAGAGTATTGTATGTTTCCATTCTGATATTTTTTTTCCCAATAGCCTTGCTTGTACCCTTTATCATCTGTTTGATTAATAGCTTTAGTGTCTTGTGATAATGCTGTTAATGAATTAATAATTAAAAGTAGAACAAGGGTTATGCCTTTTCGTTTCATAATGCATGGTTTTTTACAAAAGTAAAAAGAATAATTCACTTTTAAGGTTAAGCGAAAACATAAAAAAAGGGTTCTCCAAAGAGAACCCCTTTTAATTTAAAATAGAGTTATGCTATTTTACTTCTTCGAAGTCTACATCTGTTACTTCACCATCATCTTTACCTGAAGATTCTTGCTGGCCTGCATTTTGTGCTCCTTCAGGACCAGGTTGTGCTCCAGCTTGCTGACTAGCTTTATACATTTCTTCTGAAGCTTCTTTCCATGCATTATTTAATACTTCAGTTTTAGCATCTAAATCAGACAAGTCTTCTTTTTTATGAGATTCTTTTAAATCGGCCAACGCTTTTTCAATGTTTGCCTTTTTATCTGAAGATAATTTGTCTCCAAACTCTTTAAGTTGTTTTTCCGTTGAGAAAATTAAACTATCAGCAGTATTTAATTTATCAACTTTTTCACGAACTTGTTTGTCAGCTTCTTCGTTAGCCTTCGCTTCATCACGCATTCTTTTAATTTCATCATCTGTTAGTCCTGATGATGATTCTATACGTATACTTTGCTCTTTATTTGTAGCTTTATCTTTAGCTGTAACATGAATAATACCATTAGCATCAATATCAAAAGCAACTTCAACCTGAGGTACACCTCGTGGTGCTGGTGGAAGACCATCCAAATGGAAACGTCCAATTGTTTTATTGTCTTTTGCCATAGGTCGTTCACCTTGTAATACATGAATCTCCACAGATGGCTGATTGTCTGCTGCTGTTGTAAATGTCTCAGCTTTTTTAGTAGGGATTGTTGTATTTGCATCGATTAGCTTTGTAAATACACCACCCATTGTTTCGATACCTAAAGAAAGAGGAGTTACGTCAAGTAATAATACATCTTTAACATCACCGGTTAAAACGCCACCTTGTATTGCTGCTCCAATTGCAACAACCTCGTCAGGATTAACTCCTTTTGATGGTTTCTTTCCAAAAAATTTCTCAACAACCTCTTGAATTGCAGGCATTCGAGTAGATCCTCCAACAAGGATTACCTCATCTATGTCTGACGGAGTCATATTAGCATCTTTCAATGCTTTTTTACATGGCTCAAGAGTTGCTTGAATTAATTTATCGGCTAATTGTTCGAATTTTGCTCTTGATAAAGATTTAACCAGGTGTTTTGGAACACCATCAACTGGCATGATATAAGGTAAGTTAATTTCAGTGCTGGTTGAACTTGATAATTCAATTTTAGCTTTTTCTGAGGCTTCTTTTAGTCTTTGAAGAGCCATCGGATCTTTTCTTAAATCAATGCCTTCGTCTTTTAAAAACTCTTCAGCTAACCAATTAATAATCACTTCGTCAAAGTCGTCGCCACCTAAATGCGTGTCACCATTTGTCGATTTTACTTCAAAAACACCTTCTCCTAACTCAAGAACAGAAATATCAAAAGTTCCGCCACCTAAATCGAATACTGCAACAGTTATTTCTTTGTCCTTTTTATCTAAGCCATAAGCTAATGACGCAGCTGTTGGTTCGTTAATAATACGTTTAACTGTAAGTCCTGCTATTTCGCCTGCTTCTTTTGTAGCTTGTCGTTGTGAATCACTAAAATAAGCAGGAACAGTAATTACTGCTTCCGTTACTTCTTGTCCAAGATAATCTTCGGCAGTTTTCTTCATTTTTTGAAGAATCATAGCAGAAATTTCTTGAGGAGAATACTGTCTGTCATCAATCTGTACTCTTGGTGTATTGTTTTCTCCCTTAACAACTTTATATGATACACGGTTAATTTCCTTACTCATTTTATCAAATGTTTCTCCCATAAATCTTTTAATGGAAGAAATGGTTTTTGTTGAGTTAGTTATAGCCTGTCGTTTTGCAGGATCGCCAACTTTACGTTCTCCATTTTCTATAAAAGCAACAATCGATGGAGTAGTTCGTTTTCCTTCGCTATTTGGAATAACAACAGGTTCGTTACCTTCCATCACTGAAACACATGAATTTGTTGTTCCTAAGTCTATACCAATTATTTTACTCATTGTCTTATATGTTTAATGTTATTTACGTTTTATTATTTTCAAAATTTGTTTGCGATTAACATTTAAACAATCATTATGCCATTAAAAAATAGTTAGGCATTAATGCAAATCTGACATTTAAAAGATCTTTTATAGGTAATAATTCGTCAGGTTATGTGACAAAAAGACATTGTGTCAGGTTTTATGTTATAATTGATAGATGTTTCAATTAAAAATAATACGCAACTGAATTGTATTATTCGTAGCTTTGTTAACTGAAATAAATACAAATTGATTATGTCAGTTCATCAAAAAATTAAGCGTGTTACAACTCATGTATTGCATGAGATGAAACTTAGAAATGAGAAAATAGCAATGTTAACAGCTTATGATTACTCAACAGCCCGAATACTTGATCAGGCTGAAATTGATGTTATTTTAGTTGGTGATTCGGCTTCGAATGTTATGGCAGGTAATGAAACAACCTTACCCATTACCATGGATGAGATGATTTATCATGCTAAGTCGGTAGTACGTGGAGTAAGCAGAGCTTTAGTTGTTGTTGATCTGCCTTTTGGTTCATATCAGGGTAATTCAAAAGAGGCATTAACAAATGCCATTCGAATGATGAAAGAAACCGGAGGACATGCTGTTAAAATTGAAGGAGGACAGGAAATTATTGAATCTGTTCAAAGAATATTATCTGCAGGTATACCCGTTATGGGACATTTGGGTTTAACACCACAATCCATACATAAATTTGGAACCTATGTAGTTAGAGCGAGGGAAGAAGAGGAAGCCCAAAAGTTAATTGAAGATGCTCATAAACTACAAGAAGCCGGGTGTTTTGCAATTGTTCTTGAAAAAATCCCGGCCAAATTAGCAGAAAGAGTTGCAAAAGAGCTTATTATTCCTATCATTGGAATAGGTGCAGGTGGTGGAGTTGATGGTCAGGTGTTGGTTATTCATGATTTGTTAGGTATAACTCAGGAATTTTCTCCACGTTTCCTTCGAAGATATCATAATTTATTTGAGGAAATTAAAGGTTCGGTAAAATCATTTATTAATGATGTTAAAACCAGAGATTTCCCAAACGAAAAGGAACAGTATTAAAAATTGGTTAAAAGTTTATCAATATTTGCAATAATTATTAAGGCAATTACAAATGGAAATATTATACGAGGATAATCATATTATAGGTGTTAATAAGAATATCTCCGATATAGTTCAAGGCGATAAGACGGGAGATGAACCTTTATCTGAAAAAGTTAAGTCTTATATCAAAAATAAATACAGTAAACCAGGGGCCGTATTTTTGGGAGTTACACATCGATTGGATCGGCCGGTTAGCGGGGCGTTATTATTTGCCCGAACAAGTAAAGCTTTAACGCGGTTAAATGAAATGTTTCTTAACAAAGAAATTAAAAAAACATATTGGGCAATTGTAAAAGAAAAACCTCCAAAAGAATCAGATACACTAAATCATTTCATTGTTCGCGATCAAAAAAAGAATAAATCTTTTGCACATGATAAAGAAACTAAAGATTCTAAACTGGCAAGTTTAACCTATAAATTAATCGCTTCGGCGGATAATTATTATTTATTAGAGGTTGATTTGCATACCGGTCGACATCATCAAATAAGATGTCAGCTTGCAAAAATAGGATGTGCCATAAAAGGGGACCTTAAGTATGGATTCCCAAGATCTAATCCGGATGGAGGAATAAGTTTACACTCGCGAAAAATAGAATTTATACATCCTGTAAAAAAGGAAAACGTTGAAATCATTGCCAATCCTCCTACTGATTCACTTTGGGATTATTTTATCTCATTGAATAAAAATTAGAAAAATTAAAGTTTTTTAATTTAATGGATTAATGAGCGAAATAAAATTATTAACAAGTTGTTTGGTTGCATTTTTTGCATTGGTAAATCCAATTCATAAAATTCTAGTAATTACCTCATTGCAAGATCAGTTTAATGATAAGCAGTTAAGATATTTATCCTTTAAATCATCTTTTACTGCGATGTTAATATTAATACTTTTTTTGTTTCTTGGCGAGTTGATATTTAATTATGTCTTTCATATTCAGTTATATGCATTTAAAGTTGCTTGTGGAGTTATTTTATTTTATAATGGTATTGATGGTTTGCAAAAAGGAGCATTTTTGAAAATTGAAAAAAACATAAAAATTGATGACATTTTAACTGTACCTATTGCAATGCCAATGATTGCGGGTCCTGCAACAATTACAGCAGCAGTAACATTCCCCTCGCATTACGGAAAAGCTAATACAATTATAACTATTGTTATAGCACTGGCTTTAAATTTAATATTAATGTTATTTGCTAAACAAATAGGGAGGTTTCTGAATCGACTAAATGTAATGAATGCTCTAATAAGAATAACCGGACTTATTGTCGCAACAATTGGTTTACAACTTGTATTTGATGGAATTGCAAACTATATCGGTACTTTTAGTTAAGAAATTTACATTGAAACATAATTATATTAAGTAAAGATTTAAAAATTAATATACTTTTGATCCGAAGTAAATTCACATATAAAAATAGATAATGTTTAACTTTTTAAATAAGCCATATCCTTTTAACGACGACTTGAAATATAATAGCAAGCTAATATTTTTTATAAGTATTGGAGTTCTGGTTTTTCTATATTTATTTCAGCCCTTAGATGTTAGTTTAATGGATAATGAGCAGAAACTATATGTAGTTCTCGGTTTAGGGGCTGTCACATTTCTTTCGCTAAGTTTAAACTTATTAATTCTTCCAAGTTTATTTCCTGGCATTTTTATAAAACGAATTTGGAATATAAAGAAGGAAATATTATGGAATTTATGGATTTTATCGACCATTTCGGTAGGATATTATTTATATTACAGGCTACTGGGAATATTTGATGTCGACTTCAGAATGATCCTTGGATTAATTATAATAGCAATTATCCCAATAACAGGACTGATTATTGTGAACCGTAACCGCATGTTGAGAACCAATCTAAGATTTTCGGAAGGCATAAACAAAAAACTAAAAGAAAATAAATCTATAGAAGAGAAATTGGTTCATTTTCAATCAGATTATGTAAAAGACAATCTTTCCATAAAAGTAAGTTTGCTTTTATTAATTCGAGCCGCAAACAATTATATTGAAGTTTTTTGGAAAGAGGGAGGAAAATATAAAAGTCAAATGATCAGGACAAGTCTGCTCAAAGCCGAAGAACTATTAAAAGAGCATAAGTTTATCTTCAAATGTCATCGGTCATATATGGTGAACATCAAATATATCGATAAGATTGAAGGAAATGTTCAAGGTTATAAATTGTTCTTTGAAAATTTAGATTTCACCATCCCTGTTTCTAAAAATTTCGTTTATAAACTGAAAGAACTTATTTAATTCACATCCTAAAGCTAATCTTTTCACCCCTGAATTAAGAATCTTCATCCCTAAACAAGTTATTTTAAACCTTTCTTTCGGTGTTTAACCCTATTATTTCATATTAGTCAGGTTTGCATGTACTTTTGTAAAATTATAAAATAATAATAAAGATATGAATCCATTACAGATCGGAAATTTAAAAGTTAACTTGCCAATTATTCAAGGGGGCATGGGAGTTGCGATATCATTATCAGGCTTAGCATCGGCAGTTGCAAATGCAGGTGGAATTGGTGTTATTTCAGCAGTTGCTATAGGAATGACTGAACCTGATTATATGAAAAATTATCGTGAAGCTAATAAAAGAGCTCTACGAAAAGAGATTCGTAAAGCCAGAAGTCTGACTGATGGTGTTCTGGGAGTAAATTTAATGGTTGCAGTAACCGATTATGAAGAGTTATTTACAGTTGCACTTGAAGAAAAGATTGATGTTATTATTTTAGGAGCGGGATTACCTTTGAAACTGCCTCAATATGTTATTGAAAAAGGTTTTGAAAATATACATACTAAATTTATACCAAAGGTATCTTCGGCAAAAGCAGCAAAAGTGATTTTCTCATATTGGGCTAAAAATTTTAATTTTGTACCGGACGCAGTAATTGTTGAGGGACCAATGGCAGGAGGACACCTTGGATTTAAACCCGATGATTTGCAAGGAGAACTTACTCCTTTAGCAGATATTGTTGAAGAAACGGTTAATGAAATAAGCTACTTTGAAAAAGAATTTGGGAAAGAAATTCCTGTTATCGCTGGTGGTGGAATTTATACAGGTCGTGATATGTATGAGATAATGCAAAAAGGTGCAAAAGGAGTAAAAATGGGATCTCGATTTGTGACTACTCATGAATGCGATGCATCACTGAAATTTAAAGAAACTTACGTAAATTGTAAAAAAGAGGATATCACAATTATTAAAAGCCCTGTAGGATTACCTGGAAGAGCTATAAAAAACAGTTTCGTAGAAAAAATTAATTCAGGTGAAACAGAACCATTTAAATGTTACTGGAAATGTCTGAAATCTTGCGACTCAAAGAATGTCCCATATTGTATTGCCCAGGCATTGCATAATGCTGCAACGGGAAATATGGATAAAGGTTTTGCATTTGCCGGATCAAAAGCTTACTTAGCAACGAAAATCCAATCGGTATCTCAGGTTATCATGGAATTGAAAGTTGATTATTATAAAATGAAGTATTTGGAGTATTTAAGAAATTTCCTTGGTCAACATTTTGTTCCTGAACAAATTAACATCCCAATTGTTATACCTCATATCAATATTAAACTGGCATAAATCAGTAAAAAATGTTATTTTTTTAAGATTTTTTTAAAGTCATATTAAAATATATGTTTATCTTCGTATCAAATATTTTAAATTTATATTATGAATAAAGGAACAGTAAAATTTTTTAATGAATCAAAAGGTTATGGATTCATTAAAGACACAGAAACAGAAAAAGAGTACTTTGTACACGTATCTGGTTTAATTGATGAAATCAATGAAAATGATGAAGTTACTTTCGAATTACAAGAAGGTAAAAAAGGATTAAATGCAGTAAATGTGAAATTAGCTTAGTCTAAAGATATTTAATACTCATTTATGCTTGAAGCCTTACTAGATTTAGTAAGGTTTTTTTATATCTAATATTTTTAAACTTTATTTTAGTAAACTAATCTAATTGTTAAATTTAAACTTTTTAAAATATTAATCATTAAATAGAAACAGGATGAAAAAACTACTATTAATTGTAACGGGTATATTACTGATGTTGGGATCTTGCTCTAAGCAAGCTAGCAATGACAATCCTTTATTAACTGAATGGAACACTCCATTTAAGGTACCACCTTTTGAACAAGTGAAATTAGAACATTTTACTCCAGCTTTTGAAGAGGCAATGAAACAGCATAAAGCTGAAATGGAAGTAATTTTAAGTAATCCGGAAGCACCCACATACGAGAACACTGTAGAAGCATCTTATTATGCAGGGGAATTATTAGGGAGAGTTGCTGGTGTATTTGGAGAGTTTAATAGCGTTAACATAAGTGATGAACTGCAAGCATTAGCTCAGGAAATCTATCCTAAATTATCTGCACATGGAGATGAAATTGGCTTAGATCCAAGGTTCTTTGAAAGAATTAAAGTTGTTTATGAAAATAAAGATAAATACAATTTAACCGCAGAACAGATTTTTCTGTTGGAAAATGACTATAAATCATTTCTTAGAAGTGGAGCTGCTTTGCCTGAAGATAAAAAGGAGATTTTAAAAGGTATTAATCAGGAATTGTCAAGTTTAACTTTACATTTTAGTCAGAATGTATTAGCTGAAGTAAATAATTTCAAATTAGTTATTACAAATAAAGAAGATTTATCAGGGCTTCCAGAATCATCAATTCAGGCTGCCGCCGAAACTGCTGCTTCAGATAGTATTGAAGGTTGGGTATTTACCATACAAAACCCAAGTATGATACCTTTCTTACAATATGCTGATAATCGCGAATTAAGAAAGGAAATATATGATGCATATGTAAATCAAGGTAATCATGGTGATGAATATGATAACAAAGAAATTCTTAAGAAGATTTTAAACTTAAGAGTAAAAAGAGCGAAGCTTCTGGGATACGAAAATCATGCAGCATATAAAACTGAAAACCGAATGGCTCAAAATCCTGAAAGAGTTTTTAATTTGTTAAATCAGTTATGGGATGGAATCTTACCAAAAGTAAAAGAAGAAAGAGCTGCATTGCAATCAATGATTGATAAAGAAGGAGCTAATTTTAAGTTAGAACCACAAGATTGGTTTTATTACACAGAAAAACTTCGTAAAGAAAAATATGATTTAGACGAAAGTGAAGTTAGACCATATTTTGAACTTGAAAATGTGCGCAAAGGTATTTTTATGGTTGCCAATAAGCTGTACGGAATTACTTTTACTCCAATTGAAGGAATTCCTGTACCACATCCGGAAACAACTGTTTATGAGGTTAAAGAAGCTGATGGTTCTCATTTAGCATTATTCTTTATGGATATGCATCCTAGAGCAAGTAAAAGAGGTGGTGCCTGGTGCGGATCTTACAGAGAGCATCATTTCGATAAAGAAGGTAAAGAAGTTGCTCCCCTTGTAAATAATGTGCTTAATGTTACAAGACCAACAGATGATAAACCTGCTTTATTAAGTATCGATGAAGTTGAAACTATGTTCCATGAGTTTGGTCATGCATTAGACGGATTATTTTCAGAAACATCTTATAATGCAGGTTATATTGCATGGGATTTTGTGGAGTTACCATCTCAGATTAACGAGCATTGGGCTTTTGAGCCAGAAGTATTAAAAATGTATGCTAAACATTACGAAACAGGTGAAATAATTCCTGACGAGCTAATTGAAAAATTAAAAGCAAGTGCAAACTTTAATCAAGGATTTGCTTTAACAGAAGTTCTTGCAGCATCATTGCTTGATATGAAATTTCATATGATGACAGAAGAAGATGCCAATTTAGACGTAATGAAGGTTGAAAAAGAATATATGAATGAAATTGGATTGATACCAGAGATTTATTCACGTTACAGACCCACATACTTCAGACATATAATGGGTGGATACGATGCAGGATATTATTCGTATACATGGGCAAGTGTGCTTGATAACGATGCCTTTGATGCATTTAAGGAAACGAGTCTTTTCGATCAGGCAACTGCAAAATCGTTTAGAGAAAACGTACTTGCAAACAATGGTATAAAAGATGCAATGGAAATGTATGTTGCTTTCCGCGGACGTGAACCTCAAATTGATGCTTTATTAAAGAGCCTGGGAATACAATAGAAATAAACCCTTATATTAGTTTTATAAACCGTTACATCCCATTAAATATGGTTTGTAGCGGTTTTTTAATTATTAACTTTAGCAACTTTTGTAAAATGTTTAAATAAGTTAACAAAAACTAAATCTACTTAAACAATTAGCAAAATAATTTTGTAATCCATACTTTCGGTTTTATTAACTAAATCAAAATTTATGAGATCAATTTATGTTATTGCCGGATTTATTGATGTTTTCTTATTTCCTATAGTTCATTCAGTTGCGCAAGGAGAAGCAAATTCGCTTGACAATAAAATAGTAATTGTTGTTCATATGCAAAATGCATATTCTAAAAATGAACTATCAGAAAAATCTACTTCTGATGAAATAGCAGAGATCAATCAAATAATTACTGATGTTGATCCTGAAAATGTTGTTTATTTAAAAGCAATGCATAAGGTTTTGAATTTAACTTTAAAGAAAATTTATGTTGAAGAAATTGTTAAGGATCTTGATGGTAGATTGAAAATTGTAAATGAAAATAATTTCATTGATCATGGAGGAGATATTTTTACTTCTAAAGAACTTATTAAATTTTTAAAAGATAAAAATATAAATCAAATTGTAATTGTTGGACGTGTTGCTAATGAATGTATTAAAACTTCAACATTAAGCGGATTAAAGATAGGTTATGATATGTATCTGGTTTCAGATGCCATCGTTGGGAAGTCTGAGAAATGCAAGCAGAAATCTATACGTAAACTTGTGAGCAAAGGAGCTAAGGAATTGACTATAAATTAAAATTATTCAGTTTCATTGAAGATTTTCATGTTGTGTAATAGGATTTTTTTTTACTTAACAACTATCAATTTTGGTATCTTTGTGCAGCAAAATGAAAATCAAAAAATAAACAGATATGACAAATTTAGACTGGGGTAAATTGCCCTTTGGTTATTTAAAAACAGATTACAATGTCAGGTGTTATTATAGAAATGGCAAATGGGGAGAATTAGAAATATCTTCATCTGAGCATTTAAATTTACATATTTCGGCAACAGCTTTGCATTACGGACAGCAGGCATTTGAAGGAATGAAGGCTTATCGAGGTAAAGATGGCAAGATTAGATTATTTCGTTGGGAAGAGAATTTTAAACGAATGGAACGATCTGCTCACGGAATATTAATGCAACCAATTACAAAAGAAATTTTTAAAGAGGCAATTACCAAAGCTGTTTTTATGAATGAGCGTTTTGTTCCACCTTATGGAACTGGAGCAGCTTTATACTTAAGACCTTTATTGATTGGTTCTGGTCCACAGATTGGGGTTAAACCAGCTGATGAATATTTATTTGTAGTTTTTGTTTCGCCCGTTGGTCCATATTTTAAAGAAGGATTTACTCCTGTTAAAATAGCTGTTATAAGAGATTCGGATCGTGCAGCACCATTAGGAACAGGCAGTATAAAAGTGGGTGGGAATTACGCTTCAAGTTTGCGTGGTGTAAAAAAAGCGCATGATGAAGGTTATGGTGCCCCAATGTATTTAGATTCAGTACATAAAAAATACATTGACGAGATTGGTGCAGCAAATTTCTTTGGAATAAGAAATAACACTTATATAACTCCAAAATCACCATCCATCTTACCTTCAATAACTAATTTGAGTATTATGCAGTTAGCTGAAGATATGGGTTTTAAAGTTGAACGAAGACCAATAGATATTGAAGAGTTAAATACTTTTGACGAGGTTGGGGCCTGTGGAACAGCAGCCATAATTTCTCCTATTGGTGAAATTTATGATATTGATGAGGATAAGAAATATAATTTCTGTAAAGATGGTAAAGCCGGACCAATTTCAACGAAGATTTATAATAAATTGGTTGCCATTCAATATGGCGATGAGCCAGATCCACATAATTGGGTTGAAATTATAAAGTAATACGTTCATGCAATACAAAAGAGGCTGCATATATGCAGCCTCTTTTGTATTATCAGTAATAAAATCTATTCAAATTCTATTAATTCAATTTTCATTCCTGATTCTGCTTCAAAGTCTTCAACTTCATCAACCATATCAGGATCAGATTTATCATAATACCAATTTACTTTTACTGTTCCACCATCATCTTCGAAATCTTTTAAAATTTCTAATATATCTAATACACATTTAGTAGAACTTGTGTTAAGATAAATAAGTTTAACATTTACTTCGAGTGGCTTTTTGATTTTTTTAGTATAATCTTTAATCCAATTTATTAACGGGAGATAAAACTTGTAAGTCTCTTCCATATATGATTCACCTTTTATTTCGCAAGTACCTTTCTCAACATTGAAATTTACTTCTGGGAAATAAGGAGTAGTAGGGGAGCTTGTTAAAGTAATATTTTCCATAATATGTTTTATTTAATATTTATCTATTTTAACGGTTAACGAAAAATAAGAAAAGTCTTCGTTTATCTTTTCAATGTGATATTCAAGTGTATTATTTGATAGCATTACTGCCTGGATTAGTCCAATTCTGGCACCAAATTTTTCTCCCGGTGAATTTAATCTCTGTTCTCTTTTTAATTCTCTCAGTTTTAACTGGTCTGATGCATTTACTATTTCACATCGTTCAGCAAGAATCTCTGCATCGGTCTTTTTTACTTGATTTTTTGTAGTAAAAAGATAAGCTTTTTCTAAATCTTTTAAAGTAAGTTCTCCAACACCAATTCTTTGGACATTGTTGACCATATGATAATTTTCAGAATAATTCGAAACGTTTTGCGAAAGTTCAATAAAAATCTTAAAAAGTTTTTTTCGAGCATTGCTATATGCATCGTTAAAGTTTCGAATATTTGTTCCAAAAACAGATATTAGCTCAATGTAAAAAGGTCCTTTATAAGATAATATTGTTTTATTTGTCATAAATGAAACGATATTCGTATCAGTCATTAGGTTAATTAATTTTTATTCCAATTAAAGTAATGTCGTCACGTTGCTCTTCATCTCGCTGAAAATCGCTTAGCTCATTCTCAATAATTTCCTTCTGTTTAGCCATTGGTTCCGAAATATTATTTAAAATTATTTCTTTCAGCTTATTACTTCCAAATCTTTTTCGTTCTGAATTATTTTGATCTGTTAAACCATCTGAAGATAAAAATAAAATATCTCCTTTTTCAGTATTTATAATGTGATTATTAAATTGTTCAATTTCTTTAGTGTTTTTTACTCCTCCAATAGATATTCTGTCTCCCTTAATTTCATCAAATTCAGAGGTTTTTTTCTTAAATATAAATAATGGTCGTTTTGCTCCGGAAAAATTTATTTGTTTTGATTTTAAATCAATCGAAATAAAACAAACATCCATTCCATCTTTGTTCTCTGTTTCTTCCTGTCTTAACGATTCAATTATTTTTTCGTTTAATAAAGATAATATTTTTGCTGGTTCTACAACTTTTTTTTCTAAAACAATTTCGTTTAAGAGGCTATTTCCTATCATTGACATAAATGCACCAGGGACTCCATGCCCAGTGCAATCAACAGCAGCAAGGAAAGCTGTGTCTTGTGTTTGGGCAAACCAATAAAAGTCTCCTGAGACTATATCTTTGGGTCGATATATTATAAAACTTTCAAATAGATTTTCAATTTGATTTTTAACCGGAAGTATTGCTCTTTGAATATTTTGTGCGTACTGAATACTTGCATTTATTTTTTTATTTTGGATATCCAGAATATCTCTCTGTTCTTCAATTTGATTTTTCTGGATTCTTATTTTTCTGTATAAAACCATTAAAATTGTAAAAAAAGCAAAGAAAATAATTAGAATACCAATAATGACTCTTCTTACTAATCGTTCAAATTTTAATTGTGCTGCCTGTTCTCTTATTTTTGATTCTTGAAGTTCTAATTGCATTTGTTGTTCGCGGGTTACTTCTTCAACCTGGGCAAGTGAAGTCTCCGTTTCTTTTAACTTGTCGGTTTGTTTAACAAGCTCTTGCTTTGTTATCTCTTTCTCTTGCTTGGCTTTTTGTACTTCAGATTCAGATTGTTGTTTGATATCCTTAATCTCTTCTTTTTTAAGGTATTTATCTATGGAAGCAAACAAATCAAAATATTCAATGCTTTTTTCGGAGTTTCCAAGACTTTGAAAGTTATTTGCTAATATCCCATAAAAGCTTCTAACTAATTTTAAATTATTTAATTCTTTAGCTACTTCAACTCCCTCCAGAGCCCATTTGTTTGATTCTTCATAATTGGCAAGTTGCTGAAAGGATTGTGAAATGTTAACAAGTGAAGATGATATATTTTCCTTATTATTTAGTTTTCTGTTTATTTCAAGGGCTTTTCGAAAATAGGTAATAGCAGAGTTGTAATCTTGAGTATCATTATAGATCATCCCAATGTAATTTGCACTTAACATTATACCATTTTGGTTGTTAAGCTTTTCGTTTATTTCAACTCCTCTTTTAAAATGATCAATAGCCTTATTAAACAATTGATTATCCCAACATAAAAATGCTGCTTTATTAAGAAACTCTAACTCAAGTTGTAAATTATTTTCTTTTTTATATTGTACAATTTTAGCTTCGTAAGCTTGTAGTTCATTTTTAATCGACGAAGGAATATCCTGCGATATAACAGAATAACAGAAAAAAAGATAAGTGATAAAAAAAGAAAGTATGATTTTAGTTATTTTTTTCACTTCAATAAAATTTACAAAGGTTAAAGTTATTTTATTTTTATTCCAAAAACAAGAATGTCATCAATTTGCTCAGTTGAGCCCCTCCATTTATCATGAGTATTATTTAAAATTTCCTTTTGAATATTCATTGGTTCATGGCAAATAGTAAGAAGTAATTCTTTAAATTGTTTGTATCTAAATTTCTTGCCTTTAGGCCCGCCAAACTGATCAGCATAACCATCCGAGAACAAATATATTTTATCATTACTTTCTAAATCTACTAAATGATTTGTAAAGGGTTTGTCAAAATTGATATGTATTCCAACGGGCATTCTGTCGCCTTTGATTTCAATTAAATCATTTTTTTTAACAATGTAAAGCGGATTATTGGCCCCAGCAAACTGCAGCTTTTTTTTCTCACAATCAACAATGCAAAGCGCTATATCAAGTCCATCCTGCGCTTCTCCTGATTCCCCGGTCTGATTTAGTGATCTCATAATATTATCACGAAGTTGTTCTAAGATATCGCTTGCAGTAGAAAAAACTCCCTTTGAAACAATTTCGTTTAAATATACAGAACCTAACATATGCATTAATACGCCAGATAATCCATGTCCTGTACAATCACCAACAGCAATTATCTTTTTATTACCTAAGCAAGAAACCCAATAAAAATCACCACTAACATGACTTTTAGGCTGATGTAAAATAAAGTATTCGTGAATAGTTTCATTAATAAAATCTATATTTGGTAAAATAGCATGTTGTATTCTGCTGGCATATCGAATATCTGCCATAATTTCCTTATTTTTCCTGATAATAATCTCACGTTGCTTAAGCTCGCTTTCAATTTGTAAGTTAATCTTCTTATCCTTTTCTTCAATTTCAGCTTCTTTGATATTTATTGAATCTAATACACTTATAAGATTAGTAGCTGTTTTAAAATTTGATACTAAAGTAATTTCAGAATAAGGCTTTTGAATAAAATTTATTGCTCCTGTTTTATATATTTTTTTATAATCGTTTGTTGATGATATAACAATAATTGGTATTTGTTTAATACTTAGAATATTCCTTGTAAGATCTAAATTTTCATTAAAATGATTTTTGGGATTGTCTACATCAAAAATTATTACATCAGGAGAAAGAGATTCAATTTCATTTAGAATTTCAATATCTGGAACCCTTATCTCAAGAGTTATGTCGGGAAATTCAGAAATTAGTAAAGAAGTAATTTTATCAATCTCCTTTTTGCTTTCACTTAATAACAATAATCTAAAAATCATATTACTTTCCCCATTTGGAAAAATAAAAATAATGATTGTAAATGAAATTTAGCACGAACTCGTAACTTATTTTGATCTTGTTTTTCTTATTTAAGTCGGTTTTTGATGAAAGGTATAAAAGATATTATGAATGGTAAATATGGAGTAGTTAAAAAAAAAGTTAAATAGAGATTTTTTTAGTTTAAAAGTTATATTTTTAACTGATAAACTTTTTAAGTAACACTCTATTTCAAATTCTATGATTTACAAGATATTAATTGCAGATGATAAAGGAAATGCATTTTCTTATTTGCAAGATATTCTTAAAGATGATAAAGATAGATTTGGAATTTCACAATCAGCGCGAAGCGAAATCTACAATTCTGCACTCCTTGTTCAACCAAATATAATTTTAATTAGTGTAGAATCGCTTGCAAGAAATGGAATAGAAAGTATAATGTCATTAAAACAGGATAAATTAACACATGATATTCCTGTAATATTAATTACCGATTATTCTCCACGAACAAACTTTGATAGAGTATTTGAATACGGTATTGTTGACTTTATCAGAAGTCCTTATAGCAAAGATGAACTCTTAATGCGTATTGAAGCTGCTGAAAGTAGAAGAGATTTTCAACACGATATATACATTGAACATGAACTGCTTCGTGAACTTTCAATTGTTGCGCGTAAAACTGCAACTGGCGTTGTTATTATTAGTAATAAAAACAAAATTGAATGGGTTAATGAAGGATTTGAAAAAATGTATGGTTACACGCTGGAAGAGTTTAGGAAGAAGTTTGAATCATTGTTATTTGATCCTGAGAATAATCCTAAGTTGAATGATGCCATACAAAAATGCAGGGAAGGTGCCGAAAGTTCCGCTTATGAAAAAAAATGGCAAACAAAAGACGGACAGCCAATCTGGATTCAAACAACCCTAACTCCTGTTTATAATGAACAGGATCAGATTATTAAGTATATCGCAATAGAATCCAACGTTACAGAACTAAAAGAAGCAGAAGAAAGACTCGAAGCTAAAAATGAGAGCTTAGTTACACTAACTGAGCATCTAGAAAATTCAAATTTACTGTTGGAAAAACAACGTCAGGAAATTGAAAAGCAAAAAGAACTTAGCGAAGAACAAAAGAAAAAATCCGATGAGCTTTTATTAAATATTCTTCCTTTTGAAACGGCAGAACAATTAAAGAAAAAAGGTTTCGCAAAATCAAAACAATATAAGTTAGTTTCTATATTATTTACTGATTTTAAAGACTTTTCGAAGCTAACAGGAATAATGGAGAGTCAGGATTTGGTTGAAGAGTTAAATATGTATATCCAAAAATTTGATGAAATAATTGAAGGACATTATATTGAAAAAATAAAAACGATTGGTGATGCATATATGTGTGCTGGGGGCTTACCTTTAAGAAATAAAAGTAACCCCATTGATGTTACTCTTGCAGGATTAGAGATTCAAAAATTTATGAAGGAATATGCAGAAGAAGAGAAAATGAAAAACGAAACTGCATGGGAGTTGCGATTGGGAATACATACAGGAGAAGTTATTGCAGGTGTAATTGGGAAAAAGAAATTTGCATATGATATTTGGGGTGATGCGGTAAATAAAGCCAATAGGATGGAACAGTCGGGCGAAGTGGGAAAAGTTAATGTTTCTGGTGATACGTATGAATTTATTAAAGATTATTTTGACTGCACTTATAGAGGCAAAATAGAAGTTAAAAATAATATCGAATTAGATATGTATTTTGTAAACAGGCTCAAACCGGAATATTCTGATGATGAATATGGTATAGTTCCTAATGCAGAATTCCTTAAAAAATTATCAAAATACTAATATCTATTTTAGCATTTCTTTATTAAAGTATAAGGGTAAAAACTGTATAACGCTATCCGCAATAGTTATTTTATTTTGTCCGTATAGCAATACTTCAATAGGTTTTCCAGATCTTTTTTCACTTTCTAAAATAACTTGTAAACATGAACCACAAGGAGGAATCGGGTCAGTTATGAATCCTTTTTCTGTACTTGCTGTCACAGCTATAGCCTTAATAGGGATATTAGGATATTTGGAATTAGCATAAAAGATGGCCACTCGCTCAGCGCATAAACCCGATGGATATGCTGCATTCTCCTGGTTGTTTCCCTGGATAATTTCATTGTTTTCAAGTAATACAGCTGCACCTACATTAAACTTTGAATAAGGAGCATAAGCGTTTTCTGCAGCTTCTTTTGCTTTTTGAATTAATTCCTGATATTTTTCATCAAGTTCGGCAAGAGAATTGTAATCAAACAATATTGATTTTATTTCACGTTTAATCATATGAAGTTGTTCCTTTAGAAAAAAATATCAAATTCAACATTAAATATTTTTTTTACATTTGTTCAAAATAACAAAAAAAAAATGACAAAAAAGCTAATATTCCTGATAATACCCTTATTCGTAATTTCATGTAAGGTACAGCAGGTACCAAAATCATCATCTAAATCAACTAATAATTATATTTCTATTGATCGTAAAGATTATATAAATAACTTTAATGAACTGGCTATTAAGGAAATGAAAAGGAGTCGGATCCCTGCAAGCATTACTCTGGCTCAGGCTATGCTCGAATCGGATAATGGTAATAGTACCTTGGCAAGAAAATCAAACAATCACTTTGGTATAAAATGCCATAACGGATGGAAGGGAGGAAAAGTTTACCACGATGATGATAAAAGAAATGAATGTTTTAGAAAATACAATACTGTATACGAATCATATAAAGATCATTCGGATTTTATAGTTAAAGGAACACGATATTCATTTTTGTTTGATCTTAATCCTACCGATTATAAATCCTGGGCAAAAGGACTGCAAAGAGCCGGTTATGCAACCAGTAAAACATATGCAACATTATTAATAAGGATCATTGAAGATAATCAACTTTACGTTTTTGATCAGGGAGGAAGTTTATCAAATTATAAAACTGAAGAATTTGTTCAGGATTCACAAAAAGTGGTTCTGGCCGATGTCGATAATTTTAAGATATATACCGAGAAGCATCGAGTATTTAGTAAGAACAGAATTGATTATATCATTGTTAAAAAAGGCGATAGCTTTAAAAGTATTACTGAAGAATTAGGAATGCTTCCATGGGAGCTTTTTAAGTATAACGAGATAGAAGAAAACAGCAAATTAACTGAAGGCCAAATTCTGTATATCCAGCCCAAAAGAAATAAAGCCGAACACGGATTTGATTTTCACGAGGTAAAAGAAGGTGAATCGATGTATGCCATTTCACAGATGTATGGGATAAAAATTAAAAAGTTGTACGAAAAAAACTTGATGGACGAAGGTTCTGAACCTGCTGTTGGGCAAAAACTGTGGTTGAGAGATTATAAAGAACACTCCGATGTTATAGAAGAAACTCCGGTAATTGAAAATTTTGATAAATAGACTAATGTATTTTTCTCTTATTTTGTGTTAAACTTTTCGAATTTCGCCTGGGTGATCTATTGCTACTTATATATTGCTTATTATATTATCATACACCGATTAGGTATAAAAAACACTTAACTACTCAGGTAGTCTAAATGGGGTTATTTAATTAAAGACCAATAGGATAAGCATTCCACGCAAAGTTCACAAAAATTATCGGAAAAAGCGCAAAGTGTTTATGGTAAGCCCTTTGCGTTCCAGCTGCCGGCTGGCAGGTTTGCATTTCTTTAACTTAGCGTCTTTGCGTGAACTTTTTAATCATAAAAACAAATAATCAATAGTATAAATTACCTTAGTAGTTACAAAAATACATGTTGCTTGCTGCGATAAATATGAGAATTTGTAACCTAACAACAAAAGATTCTAAAAAGCTATTTAACACATTCAATTAAGGTGTGGCTTATACCCAAATCATCTTGTATGTTACTAATTTTAAATCCTGCTTTTTCAATTAACCTGATCATGTCGTCGGAATGATACATTCGACTATTCCCATTCGCCATTGCTGTAAAATATAAAGACGTATTATTTAGACAGAACGTAGAAATGTCAAATTTTTGCCGGTCCCAATAGGTCTCCAGAATG
>KB223999.1_pt3 | contig 20828 bp, 18 predicted proteins | sample 524768 | NCBI WGS metagenome assembly AMQJ01 (sample SAMN00998488, study PRJNA167727) | sediment metagenome | isolation source: subsurface aquifer sediment | place: USA: Rifle, Colorado | collected Aug-2009
TAACTATAATTACAAACCGTTCAAACCACATTCCTACGTTGATAAGAATTGACATAAAAAAAGTAAAACCAATACTACGACGTAATTTTTTAAACCAGAATAATTGAGGTGAAACTACATTACAGGTCATCATAATCCAATATGCCCACCAATATGGACCTGTTGCCCGGTTTATAAATGTAAACAATTCGTATTCATTGCTTGAATACCAGGCCATGAATAGTTCTGTTAAATAAGCAACTCCCACAATTGACCCGGTAAGAATAATAATCTTGTTCATCAACTCAATGTGATTCAGGGTAATATAATCCTGAAGATTCATTGTCTTACGAGCGACTATTAAAAGTGTAAGAACCATAGCAAAACCTGAAAAAATTGCTCCTGAAACAAAATACGGAGGGAATATAGTTGTGTGCCATCCTGGGATTACAGATGTGGCAAAGTCAAAACTAACAATTGTATGAACTGACAATACTAATGGGGCAGCTAATCCAGCAAGTGTGAAACTTACAATCTCGAACCGTTGCCAATGTTTTGCCGACCCTGTCCATCCAAAACTTAAAAATCGATAGATTACTTTTTTAAATTTAGTCTTCATTCTATCACGAACTGTTCCTAAATCTGGAATTAATCCAACATACCAGAAAATTAGTGATACCAAAAAGTAGGTTGTGATTGCAAATACGTCCCACAAAAGTGGTGAGTTAAAGTTTACCCAAACTCCTCGGGTATTAGGATACGGAAAAATAAAAAAAGCAAGTAAAAATCTTCCCATGTGGATTAGGGGAAATAGTCCCGCACATATTACAGCGAAAATTGTCATAGCTTCCGCCGAACGATTAACACTTGTGCGCCAGTGTTGTCGGAATAAAAGTAATATTGCTGAGATGAAAGTTCCTGCATGTCCAATACCTACCCACCAAACAAAGTTGGTTATGCTCCATCCCCAACCAATTGTTTTATTTACATTCCAAAGGCCAATTCCCTTCCATACGGTAAGTACAATTGCAATAAGGCCTATCAGCGCTGCAGTACCAGCAATGGTTAATCCAAAAAACCATAGTTTGTTTGGTCTGGCTACTATAGGATTAAAAACATCGTCTGTGATATTCGTTAAACTTTTATTGCCTTTAATTAATGGTTCTCGAGTTGAAATTTCAGACACGGTTTATTTTTTTAATGACACAATACTATTTTAAATCTCAAATTATAAATTTCAGCTCCAAATAAATCCAAAATTTCAACTAACAAATATTAAATTTATTTGTGCGAGTACATATGTTTCTCATTACAAAATCACAACTTAATTAATAAAATGGTTGATTTTCTTGCGACATTGTTTCTTATTTAGGTTTTAAAAATTAAAATTTAGAGTTTTAGCTTTTGTTTCTAACCTTAGTCAGATATCCAACTGATGGTAAGGTATGTAATTCTTCCAATAAATGATAATTTCTTTGTTGATTAAATAGTTTATAAACTTTGCTTTCTTTGTCGTTTAAATCACCAAATACGATTGCATTTGCAGGACAGGTTTGCTGGCATGCGGTTTTAATTTCACCATCATTTAACTTCCTGTTTTCTAATTTTGCTTTTAGTTTCTTTTCCTGGATTCGTTGTACACAAAATGAGCATTTTTCAATTACACCTTTCGCACGAACCGTAACATCAGGATTTAAAGCCATACGTGGAAGGTCATTGGTCATATTTTGCGTATCATGCAAGTTGCCCTTTAAAGCATCGGCATTATTATAATCGAACCAATTAAATCTTCGTACTTTATATGGACAGTTATTATTACAGTATCGTGTGCCAATACATCTGTTATAAGCCATTTGATTTAAACCTTCGGAACTATGGTTTGTTGCTCCTACAGGGCAAACATTTTCGCAAGGAGCATTATCACAATGTTGACACATTACAGGCTGGTAAACTACTTCTGGATTGTCTGCATCGCCCGAATAGTACCTGTCAATGCGTATCCAATGCATTTCGTGTGCCCTTTTTACTTCTTCTTTACCAACAATAGGTACATTGTTTTCGATACTACATGCAGCCACGCAGGCATTACATCCGGTGCATGAATTTAAATCTACGGCCATAGCCCAATGATGTCCTTTATACAGGTGCTTTTCGTATAAAGTTTGATGTTGTTCTTCTATTTCTTTGTGTTTTTCGTTACCGGCAGAAGGATTTTTTTTGTATTGTTCAAGTGTAGTTTCACGTACAATATCACGTCCTTCCATGGAATTATGCTGCTGAGTTGTAGCTAGCTCCTTGAAATCTAATGTTTTTTCAATCGAAATATTGCTTAAAGCATAATTTCTATAATCTTTTGCACTGATCATCTGATAAACATCTACTCCAATATCTTTTCCTGATTTTCCGGCAACTGTTCTACCATATCCTAATGCAACTGAAACTGTATTTTTAGATTGTCCGGGTTGCACTAAAACAGGAAGTTCCAATGTACTGTTAATGATAATTACATCACCAGTTTTTAATTTTTTTTCATTCGCCAATGCAGGTGAAATCGCTGCATAGTTATCCCAGGTAACTTTTGTAACAGGGTCAGGCAATTCTTGTAACCATGGATTGTTTGCATACTTTCCCGTACCGATATTTACGCTTTCATAAAATTGAAGCTCCAGACCTGAATTGGTTATTTCAGTTAATTTGATTGAGTTAATATCGTAATTAAATTTGACATTTAATGGATTCTCGGGAAGTTCCAAGACACCATCTTGCAATGATATGTTCCAAAAATCATTAAAATCAAATACCCTGTTAGTGTTTGAGTAAATTTCTGAATTCCATAGATCCTTAATATACTCATAATAATCTGTGTTATTCCCTGACCACTTTAATAAAGATTCCTGCTCTTGCCGTGTATTAAAAATTGGATGAATGCAGGGTTGAGATAAACTATAAATACCTTGTTTGGGATTAAAATCATTCCACGATTCCAAAAAGTTATTGGCAGGGCAAATATACTTAACCAACACTGAGGTTTCATCAGGAATGGTTGATAATGAAATGCTTAATTCTAAGTTGTGAATAGCCTCAGATAGTTTTTTGGATGCAGGATAATCATACGCAGGATTACAATCGTAAAAAATCACTCCTTTATAATTATCTAAGTTGTTAATAAAATCTGCCATTTTAACGTCATTGCCTTGTTTAGTGAACAATGCTCTGCTAACAGAAATAGTTTGTCCGTAATTACCCAAAAGTTGATTTATGGCATTTATTATAAGCTGGGTTTCAATGTTATTGGTTCCACAAACAATAAGTGATTTTCCCCTATTATCTAATAATTCATCTCCTAATTTTGAGATATCGGTAGCGCTTGTTGAAACAGGTAATTCTTTTTGATTCAATTTAGCAGCAATATAATTATAAAGAGTTGCTACAAGATTTTGTTCTTCAGAAGGATTAATTACAATACGCTCGTCGGCATTACTTCCGGTTAAGGACATTCCGGTTTCAATCTGTATGTGGCGCGACATTGTTCTTTTATCTTCGTCAACTTTCCGGCTTTTAGCATATTGTTTAGTGTATTCAACCGGAGATAACCATGTTCCAAGAAAATCGGCATTAATCCCAACGATCACTTGTGCCTTATCAAATTGATAATTAGGGATAACGCGTTTTCCAAATGATTTTTCATTTGCTTCCAATAATCCTGAAATTGAAACAGGATCATAAATAATATGTTCTGTTGTTGGATATTCTTTAATAAAATCAGTAATTACTTTTTTAGTTGATGGACTAATTATACTTTGAGATATAATTGCGATTTTTCCCTTTTCTGATTTTATCTTTTTTAACTGTTCAACAATTTGGTTGTCTATTGTTGACCAATTAGTATCTGCCCCATTTATTTGGGGATTCCTGTATCTTGTATCATCATAGAGGCTTAAAACGGAGGCTTGTAATATACTATTTGCCGATCCTTGTGAAATGCTTGATAATTCATTTCCCTCAATTTTTATAGGACGCCCATCTATTACCTTTACCAGAATACTGCCATATTTATCTCCATCAAAAAAAGTTGAAGCATAATAATTAGCCATACTTGGTGTAATTTCTTCGGGTTTTATAAGGTATGGAATAGCTTTATGTGTCATGTTCTCGCATCGCGAAAGAACAAAAGTCGATGCTAAACCAAATCCAAACATTTTAAGAAAATCTCTTCGATTGGTAGAAGAAATCTTTTCTAACTTACTATCTTTATTTTCGATAGTATTTCCATCTAAACTTTTCCAATATTTAGCCATATATAAGAAGTTTTACATATTATTAATAATGACATTTCATGCAGTCTTCTCCACCTAATTGTGCGACTGTGAGAGAATCTGTGGTATTATTTTTTAACTGCTCGTGATATTCTTCAAATGTATTTTCATAATATTTATTTTCGAAAAAATCTACTTTTTGTGTTCTATGACAATCTAAACACCAACCCATTGATAAATCGTTTTCCTGTTTTAACAAATGCATGTCTTCAACTAATCCGTGACAGTCTTTACATTCTAATTGACCAACTCCAACATGTTGAGCATGGCTAAAAAACACATGGTCAGGTAGTTTATGAACACGAATCCATTTTACAGCCTGTCCCTGATCCATGTGAGTTAAAATTTTTTGAATTTCAAACCGTCCGGAATATGTTCCTTCGCGAACCAATTGATGACAATTCATACAAACATTTGTTGATGGTATACCGGCTGATTTTGCTGTTTCAGCTGTATGATGACAATACATACAATCAATCTTATTACTGGTTGCATGAACCTGATGTGAAAATTTAATTGGTTGTAAAGGAGCATAGTCTTTTGTTCGACCTAAACCGGCAGCATCCTCATATAGAATCTTGAAAATAAAGACTAAAACAATCAGTATTATTAAACCATGAACAACTTTATATTTAATAAATTTAGTTAAACTTAAATCGACAAATGCTGCAATAAAAATTACAATAAGTAAAATAAACAGGGATAATCTCGTCACTAGTTTTTTTTGCTCTTTTAACCCCGTTGTTCTGTAAGTATCAATGTATTGTCTGATGAGGATTATTTGTTCTCCACTCAAGGGGATATTTGCATGCACCTCTGACATTCTTTTTGTAACCGGATTTAGCAAGAGATTTGCAAAAGTTGTACTATCCATGTTTTGTGTTGAAAGAGCAATTTCAAGGATCGAAGGATTCCAGTTGAAAGTATCTATTACTGATGTGTTATGACAAGAAGCACAGTTAATGGTATTCTCTCCCGTATTTATTAAGCCATAAAATAATCTTTCACCTAATTTGAGTTCATTTGAACTTAAATGATCATCTTTTTGATTTTCTTCGGCGAAGGTATTTTGAACTAAAAAAATACTAATTAAACTAAAAAATAAAATAATTTTTGCAAAATAAAAGTTGATTTTCTTCATACTAGTTAAATTCAAATTTGACTTTCAATTTCGTAATAAAAAATCTATTTCACTAATTTTTGAAGCTTAATAACACTAAAATTAATTTAGATTAAAAATCAATAGTACTGTTATAAAATAAAGCAAAAACACCAAATAACTAACAAGACGTTGTAATATAGGCACATAAAAATAACAATTAATTCACGCAATTCAATACTAAATTGTCTTTTTTTTAGATTTTTTTTTATTTTTATATCTTTTAAATAATATTATTCATAAATTTAATCGGATAAATAATAATGACTTTAACATCTTTAAATAATTGCAATTATGAGTAATTCAAATCTTCCCAATTACCTGGAGTATAAAGGGAAATATAAAGGACTTCTCGGATGGATTTTTTCAACAGATCATAAAAGAATAGGATTGCTCTATTTATATTCTGTAATGACTTTTTTTATAGTAGGGGCCTTGTTGGGGTTATTAATGAAATTTGAGTTAATAGCACCGGGTAAAACCATTATGGAGGCTAAAAGTTATAATGCCATTTTTACTTTGCATGGAATTACCATGATTTTTTTAATTGTAATACCAGGGATACCTGCAATTTTAGGAAACTTTTTTCTCCCTATTATGATTGGTGCAAAAGACGTATTTTATCCTAAATTAAATTTAATTTCCTGGTGGTTATATATATTAGGTGCAGTAGTAGCCTTATCATCTCAATTTATGCATGGAGCATCACCTGATACTGGCTGGACATTTTATGCACCATATAGCTTCAGAACCCAATCTAATGTATTACCAGCTTTAATTGGTGCATTTATTTTGGGATTTTCGTCAATCTTAACTGGAATTAATTTTATAGTTACTATGCACAGGTTACGGGCACCTGGAATGAAATGGTTAAAAATGCCATTGTTCCCCTGGTCTCTTTACGGAACAGCTTGGATTCAGGTACTTGCAACACCAATAATAGGAATTACGTTACTTATGGTTGTTGCAGAACGAGTTTTAAATATTGGATTTTTTGACCCTGCCCTGGGGGGAGACCCGGTATTGTATCAACATTTGTTTTGGATTTATTCGCATCCGGCAGTTTATATCATGATTTTACCTTCAATGGGTGTAATATCAGAAGTTATACCAACCTTTGCACGAAAAGAAATTTTTGGATATAATGCGGTGGTAATTTCAACTTTGCTAATTGCATTTGTTGGTTATTTTGTATGGGGACATCACATGTTTACAGCAGGTATGAGTGAGACATCTCTTTTTGCCTTTTCATTCTTAACTTTTCTGGTTGCTATTCCAAGTGCAATAAAAACATTTAATTGGTTAGCAACATTGTATAAAGGTTCAATAATCTTAAAAACTCCAATGTACTGGGCAGTTTCTTTCCTTTTTATATTTATGATCGGTGGATTATCAGGAATGGTTTTGGGTTCGTTAGCTGCAAACGTACATTTACATGATACCGCATTTGTTGTTGCACATTTTCATTTTATTGTTTTTGGAGGTGTGGGGTTTGGATTTTTTGCAGGGATACATTATTGGTTTCCAAAAATTTTCGGAAGAATGTATGATGCATCATGGGCAGATACAGGATGGTTAATATTCTTTATTGGCTTTTTGACACTTTATGCTCCTATGTTTTATCTTGGGATAACAGGAATGCCTCGTAGATATTACGATTATGTTCCTGAATTTCATCCTGCAAATATCATATCTTCATTTGGAGCATTTATTATGATTGCAGGTCTTGCTATTATAATAATTAATTTAATCAGATCTGCTAAAAAAGGACCGAAAGCCGAGGAAAGTCCATGGGGAGGTAAAACTTTGGAATGGACTGTATCAAGCCCTCCAATTGTTGAGAATTTTGAAGAAATCCCTGAAATCAAATAAATTCAATAAAATGGAAGGAAACAATTCAAACGATCATTACGACCATGAAGGCTCCAAAATGGGGATGTGGTTATTTATTTTTACAGAACTATTATTTTTCGGAGGATTATTTTTTGTTTATGCAATCTCAAGGTATAAAAATGAAACCGCATTTGCTTTGGCTGCTGAAGAGTTAAATGTAACAACAGGTGCTATAAATACGATTATATTATTGATTAGCAGTGCAACAATTGCGATGGCTGTTTCTGCAATTCAGCTAAAAAAGAAAAACATAACTTTAATATTTTTAGCCATAACTTTAATTTTAGCGGTTGTTTTTCTTGTAAATAAGTATTTTGAGTGGGGGGCTAAAATTGAACATGGAATATATCCCGGGTCAGAAATATTACAGCAATTAGGATATGGAGAAATACTATATTTTGGGTTATATTTTGCTATGACCGGATTGCATGCTTTGCATATTATTGTTGGTATAGTAATCATTTTAATAATAAGCGTTAAAGTTTATAATGAAAAAATTCATGCTGAACGGTTTGTCCAGCTTGAAAATACAGGATTATACTGGCATTTGGTTGATATTATCTGGATATTTTTATTTCCTTTATTTTATTTAATTGTATAGTATATGGTAGAAACAAAAAAGCATAAAATAGTTAGCTATAAGACATATGGAATTATTTTAATAGCATTAATTATATTAACCTTTATTTCTGTATTTGTCACAAGGATCGATTTAAGTAATTTGAGCATAGTAGTTGCATTATCAATTGCAGGCATTAAATCTCTTCTTGTGTTTTCTTTTTTTATGCATTTATTATATGATAAAAAAATGTATTCATTGATGGTAGCGGGAGTTTTATTGGTTATGACCTTAGTTTTAATTGTAACGTTCTTGGATTATAGTTATTTATAAAAAATTATATAAAGATGTATTCTAATTTGTCAAATTTCTCTGAAGGAGTGGATAATGCTTTTGTTATTATATTTTCTGTAATTGCAGTTTTTTTGGTTGGCTTAACGGTATTATTAATTTATTTTCTGTTTCGGTATAGTGAAAAAAGAAACCCCCAACCAACACCCATAAAGGGAAACATGTGGCTTGAAATTGTTTGGACAATTATTCCTCTGGGATTAGTTTTAGGAATGTTCTATTATGGATGGATGGCTTGGATACCAATGCTTTCGAAGGCTCCGGAAAACTCAATTGAAATAAAAACAACGGCTCAAATGTGGTCGTGGAAATTCGAATATGAAAACGGCAAAAGGACAGATACCCTCATTATTCCTCTAGGAAAACCTATCGAATTGATCGCTAACTCTCCTGATGTATTGCATAGTCTGTATATACCTGCGTTTAGAATAAAAAGGGATATTGTTCCAGGAAGAATTACAACCATGTGGTTTAAGGCAAATAGAGAAGGTGAATACAATCTTTTTTGTGCTGAATATTGTGGCTTGCAACATTCATATATGAAAACTGAGGTTAAAGTTTTATCTCCTGAAAAATACGATGAATGGTATATTGATACAACAGCTGCTGTAGCGTTAACTTCAATCCCAGGAGCTGCAGGATTGAAAATTATTCGTGATATGGGTTGTACTGCGTGTCATTCATTAGATGGATCCACACTTGTTGGACCAACATATAAAGGAGTTTTTGGACACGAGGTTGACGTTATTACTAATGGAAAAGAAAGAAAGGTGATTGCTGATGCTGAATATATTAAAAACTCAATAAATAACCCTAATGATGATATTGTAAAAGGATTTAATAAAGGTTTGATGAGATCATATAAAAACGAATTAACCGACGATGAAATAGAACAAATTATTTTATATCTTCAAACATTGTCGGGGGGAAAGGAATAGAACTATAGAAGTACAGAGTCAATAATTAAAAGTATCATAACGAGGATCATGAAGACATTTATCGAAATAAATGCCTTTTTAAAATTAAAAACATCTCTTTTATTGAAAATGATCTTGTAAAAAGAAACAATAATCCAAAAATTGGCAATTAATAAAAGTATTATTATAAATAGAGATTGGATAATTCCGTAATAAGGTAAAAAGAGAGAAGTAATAGAAGTGCCAAGAACCCAGTTAAATACTATTCTTTTTATTTGTTCACCAGAAAAAGTTTTTGATAATGATCCAAAACCCGCCTTTAAATAATCATCGTTATATTTTATTAAAATGAGCCAAAAGTGTGGTATTTGCCACATATAAATGAAAAATGAAATGAATATGATTACAGGATTCAGGATAAATCCTCCTGCAGCTGTCCATCCTATTAAAACCGGAGTTACTCCTGTTAGCGATCCTGGAACAACAGCAAAAGCTGTTTTCTTTTTTAAATAAGTATATAAACCATTATACCATAGAATATTGAGGATCCCAAGTAGTGCAGGAATATATCCTGTTTTTATATAAAGGATAAGAAAGCCGGCAATTGAAAAAACGATTGCGATAGTTAGTCCTAAGGCCGGAGAGATTTGTTTAGAGGGAATTGGCCTGTTTTGGGTTCGTAACATCAATGCGTCTGAATTTCTTTCCTGATATTGATTTAAGGCTGAAGCCCCTGAAGCGAACAGCAAAACACCTAAAACAACAAAGATAATCTTAGAGTCAAAATATTTATTTGCAACCAAATATCCTGTTGCAGCTGAAAAGGAAACAGCAACAGAAATACCCAAACGTGTAAGTTTTGGGAGTGATTTTATTAGTCTGAATACAGCCTGGTTTTTCAAATTAAGATTGCTTTTTTGCAGAACGTCCACGTCCTATTAATAAGCTTATAAATACTAACAATGAAATGAAAATAATGATTATTCCGGTTATGCGAGTTATACTCAGCGTATAACCCTGACCCTGAGGATTGTAATTAAAACAATATTGTAGTACTTTATTAATTGTAGGCTTTGCCAAACCATCTTGTGCTTCAATAATAGCCAATTTTAAATCAAAAGGTAAGAAGTCTAATCCGTATAAATACCTGGTAATTTTACCCTCTGGACTTAATAATATTATACCTGAAGGGTGTGCAAAATCAAGCCCTGTCTCTTTGAATCGAAATCCAACCGCATTGGTTATTGCATCAATATTTTTTTGGTCACCAGTAAGATAAATCCAGTAGGCTGCCTTGTCTTTGATTATATGTTCCACAAAATTTTTCTTCTTTTTAATAGCTTTTTCAGGAGAATCTGTTGTGTCGAAACTTATAGTTAAAATTTGGTAATCTTTACCCAATTCCATATCTACTTTATCCGCAACATGTGCAATACCTTCCTGTAATGGATTACAAACCCCCGGACAATTAAAATATACAAAGGATAAAACTGTTGGCTTATCAATTAGTTGGCGTAAAGTTACAGTATCACTTTGGTCGTTTATAAATACTAAGTCCAGTGGAATGGTGTCTCCAAGATGTTCCTCCCAACCAATTTCCAAAATATTACTACTGATAGGTTGTTGTCCGGAAATATTGTGTGTAGTAAAAAAAAGTGTAATCAATAATAATGTTATATATTTTTTCATTTAGTAATGTTTTATAAGATTCCTATTTCATTTTCTTCTTTTTTATAAATCCCTGCAATCATAAGTGCCCCACCCATTAGCGATGTGTCTTTAAGCAATGCAACCATCGAAACCATTCTTGTTACTTCATCCTCAGCAAATAGTTTAGGAATATGAATTGTTATGATAAAAAGTAATAATAAAATCGCGAGCAAAATACAAGAGAGTTTTATGTATTTTTTAATTATTATACTTATACTGGCAGCAATAAGAGCAAAACCGGTTAATATTATCGTAAAACTTGTTCCGGGGATAAACGAATTAAGCATACCCGTAAAAAAATCGACCATCAGAAAATGATTTAATCCGAAAATTGCAAATGGGAGTGCAAAAAGGACTCTTCCTGTTGTAGTTAAGTTTTTCATATGAATTAAATTAATTGCTTAAAAGTTAATTATTCTGTTAATACAATATGACCAATTGCTTTATATCCTAATTCGTTAATTGCACTTTTAACCTCTAAAATATCAATTTTTGTAGAATCAAGTTCAAGGATTGCAATTCCTTTTTCATGATCTGCTTTTACTGAATATACTCCTTCAAATTTACTAATTTTATTTTGAATTGCATTTTCACATCCGGTGCAAGTCATTCCTTCAATGCTGATTTCAATTTTTTGGGCGTTTGTTAAAACAATTTCTTCTGTGCTTTCTTGTACTTGTTCAGTCTCTTGCTTTGGAGCGTTTTGACATGCAAACGCGAATAAAATAATTGAGAAAAGTAAAATTTTGATTTTCATAGGGCGATTTTTAATTTTTAAAATGATTAATAAATGTAACTAAAAATACAATGAAAGTCAATTTTGGTTCAATTAACCAACCTAATTAATTTAAATTAATGAATAGCTTCTAACTTGTCAGAAAAGTTCTTCCAATATTCTAAATGAAAATCATAGCTTCTATGTCCAATTAAAATTTGTTTGCCAGATTTCAGTTCATCTGTTGGATTTTTCCTGTATTTTATTTCAGGATTATGCAAATAAGTTCCCTCGGGATGAAACTGAATTCCTAATACATTAGGGTATTTTTTATGAGAAATAGCCTCGATAATTTTTCCATCCATGGATGTTGCAATAACATCTAAATCTTCTCCCAACTTTTCAATTGCCTGATGGTGATTACTGTAAATTAAAGGACTTAAATTTCCTGAGTAATTACCAACTATTGGAAGTTGATTATTAATTTTTATTTCATGAAAATTACCCGAAAACAATGTTGAGTCGATATACAGGTTGTTATTGTAATTACGGTGCTGTGCATTATTATCAGAAGCTAAAACTTCTTCAACAAAACTCAAATTGTAAACTTCAGCTGGAATATCCTGAATCATGGTACCTCCTGTTGCAATGTTCATGGTTTGCATTCCAAGACAAATGGCATAAACTATATAATTTGGATTTGATTCAAGTAATGGTGTAAATACATTATTCTGAAAGCCTCCTAAAAGATGAAAAAGAAAGGAAGCTTCCATGTAATGTCTGTAGGGATCTGTCATCGATGTAAGTAAACTCATTTGTTCGCCATAAATAGCCGGAGGTAAATCAGGACCACCTAAAAAGAAAATTCCTTTACTGTTTTCGAATAATTCCGTAAAGATCGGAGTGCAACTATTTTCTGTATAAAGTGAGCCGGGAGTAATATCTGCTTCAATTTTTTTAAGATTAATAAATGGGTAATTATTCTTTGCTAAAAAATCTTCTGATTCGGAATAATCATACACTTCATTTTTATGATATACGCCTGTTATTTTCAGATTGTCAATTTCAACTATATCATGATCAATCAGGTAAGTGAAAAGTTTTAGGTTGTATTCGGTAGGATGAACAAGAATAAGATGATTTTCCTGAGAGAACGAAATATTAAAAGAGAATATTACAAATGAAACAGCAACTAGAACTCTTTTCATGATTTAAAAATTTAGTGAGATGTGAATCAATATCATTGTACAGTTTCTTTTTGTGACTCTTTGAGTTTTTGTGGCAATATTTTTTCGCCACCATGACTCTAATTCACGAAAATGTAACAAAGCTTAGCAATCTAATATTTTCTAAACTAAGCGACATTGAAATGTAAATATAAAAAAATCCCTGAGCACACATGAGATCAGGGACATATATTTTAAGAACTGATTATATTATCATCTTAGGAATTCCTACATAATATAGATCAAACCCTCCCAATCCTCCAGGCCTGTTCGATGAAAAGAACATCAGGTCGTTTTCATATCGGTTTGCGAAAATTATAATTGGTCTGAACTCATCGTATTCGGTATTAATTTCTTCACCGAAATTAACAGGTTCTTGCCAATTTCCGTCTTTGTATTCGGAATAATACAAATCATATCCTCCAAATCCTCCTTCACGATCTGATGTAAAAACCATTAGATTCCCATTTATATATGGGCATTTATCATTCGAAGTGCTGTTTAGTGATTCGCATGAAATCCATACAGGTAAATCTTCTGTTTCGAGCCAATTTGCTACGGTGGTTCCTGATATGCTCACTTGATAAATATCAAAAACTCCATTTTTATCCGAACAAAAATACATTTCATCATTTTCACGATTAAATGTTGGGTAGGCCTCGTTATGCGCTGTATTTATCTTGTCGAGAGGTTTGGGTTTATCCCAGAGTTCTTGGTAGACTTCATGTTTTGTATAATAAATATCGAGATTTTCTGACGAGTCAGTTGCATAAAAAATGAAATCGTAAATAAAATCCCTGCTATACATTAAGTATGGGCCAAATTCATTGGATGGAGTATTAATTGTGGTTAAAATAGTATCATACGTACTAAGACTATAGTCCAAAACACTGAAATGTACTTCGTTAGAACTTTTAATATAGTAATATTCAACGATAAAGTTTTCAATATCAAATTCATTACCATTCGAATTTCTGTTCGATGAAAATAAATAAGGAAACTGGGTCCATAATTCATATGGAGAAGCCGAATTATAATCATCATATTCCGAATTAATAGATTCGAAATTTACAGGAGTTAGCGGGAACCTGCCTTCTTCAAAATCATCGCCTAAAGGACATCCGGAAAAAAGGATGGATGATATCAAGAAGAAAAACAATTTGTAAAAATTAAATATTCTCATATAAAACAGTTTTATAGGTTTATCTATAGATGTTTATATTTTGACTATGGTTGCTTTAAAACAGGATGATTCAGCAATAAAAAAGCATAAAAAACCCGAAAGGAATCCTTCCGGGATTATAGAGATATGTAGTAATCAGTATCTTTCTTAAAATACAGAAACCGAAGTAAGATTAATATCTTTTATTAGATCTTCCTTGATTTCTTGGTCGGCTGCCACCTTCTTCACGTGGTTTGGCAATCTTTACAACGATAGTTTTGCCTTCAATCTCAACACCGTCAAGATCTTCGATAGCTCTTTTAGCGTCATCGTCGTTTGGCATTTCAACAAAGCCAAATCCTTTAGAACGACCAGTTTCGCGGTCAAAAACAACTTTTGCTGAAGATACTTCACCGTATTCTTCAAAGATTTCTTGCAATTTTTCACTCTGAACTTTAAAGTTCAAATTGGCGATAAAAATGTTCATAGTAATTAAAAAAAGTTAAATGAATAATTTTAGTTTAAGGAGAGTAAAAAAGTAAGATTGATGAATTAATATCCTAATTATATCACAGTCCACACTTAGTGCTCAACTTATTACACTAACAAAGATAGATGAATATTTACTTAAAATCCAATAAAGTTATAAAAACAGCGTATTATTTTTAAATTCATAATCAGTCAAATACGAAAAAGTATACAGGTTAATTAATAAAATCTGCATTAAGTATAGAGTAGATATAACAATTCTGAAATTGATTATTTTTAAGTACAGCATTTTTTAAACAAGCCTCTTTGGTAAAGCCGCATTTTGTTAGAACCCTTATTGAAGAAATGTTCGATTCAAAAACATGAGCAAATAACCGTTTAACTTCAAAGGTTTTAAAAGTGTACTGGATCATTGCATTTAGCGCTTTGGTTGCTATACCTTTATTCCAGTATTTTTCTCCCAGCCAATATCCAATTTCGGCATTTTTTCTAAAAACATCAGTTTGCTTTATAATACCTATGCCACCAATTGCATGGCCTTTATATTCAATAGCAAAGTTTGTTAAGGGTTTATCCTGATTGGCAATTTCTATCCATTGTTTAGCTGCTAATTCTGTGTAAGGATAAGGAAACTCATCGCGAAGATTATCCCAAATCTTTTTATTATTTGCGTTTTTTGATAAAGACTTGATATCTTTTTCCTGCCAGTTTCGAAGAAGAATAATTCCTAAATCAATCATGGATTTATATAATATGCTTTAAAGATAATAATTTAAAAAGATTCAATAAAAATCAAACACATGTTTTGTTAAGTTTTGTTAATCATTAGCTCCAAACAAAAATATTTCCATAAATTAGCCCTTATGAGAAAACCAGCAGTTCGACTTGTAATTTTTTTAGGTCTTATTTCAATTATTGGAATTATAACATTGCAAGTGTATTTTTTTCAAATCACATTTAATAACGAAGAGCGAAAATTAAATCAGAAAATTCAGGTGGCTCTTTGGGATGTGGTTGAGCAAATTTATGACTTAAATAATATTCAATACCTTGGCAAAAATCCGGTATCTCAAGTTTCACCTGATTATTTTGTCGTAAATGTAAATGATTTTATCGATGCAGAGGTGCTTGAACATTACCTAATTAGGACATTTGAGAAGCAAAACATTAATCTTGATTTTGAATATGCTATTTACGATTGCCAATCAGATAAAATGTTATTTGGTAAGTATATAAATCTAAGCAAACTCGAAGATAAACCATCAAGAATAGAATTACCTAAGCACGATGAATTTATTTACTATTTCGGAATTTATTTTCCTTCTCGTAAACAACATATTTTAGGAAGCATTCATAGTATCTATATTTTATCAGGGATATTAATTTTTGTAGTTTTGTTTTTAGCTTATGCCTTAATAGTCATATTGCAACAAAGACGTTTTTCTGAGCTTCAAAAAGATGTAGTTAATAACCTCACTCATGAGTTTAAAACGCCACTATCTTCAATTGTTCTTTCAGCTGATGTATTAAGCGAAAAGGATATTGTAAATGAGCCCGATCGAATTTTCAGATATTCACAAATAGTAAAAACACAGGCTAATACTTTATTGCAGCATATCGAAAAAGTACTTGGCATGAGTGAATTGGAAAATACAGGGAAGTTAAATAAGAAAAATATAAATCTTCATGAGTTTTTAAGTAACATAATGAATGACTTCATTCAGCGAGTAAATGATAAACAAGGAACTTTTTCGCTGGAATTAAAAGCTCAGAATTATATGGTATGTGTGGATGAATTCCATTTTGCGAATTTGCTTTTAAACTTAGTCGATAATGCCTTAAAATATTGTGAAATTAAACCTGAGATTAGTATCTCAACTTATTCAGATAAAAAGAATGTTTATTTGCTTATAAAGGATAAGGGGATTGGAATACATAAAAAATATCAGAAAAAGATTTTTAAAAAGTTCTTTCGTATACCCACTGGCAATGTTCATAATGTGAAAGGTTTTGGTTTGGGATTGAGTTATGTAAGAGATATAATTAAAAGCCATGGTTGGAAATATAAACTGAAAAGTGAAATTAACGCGGGGACAGAATTTACATTAATTCTTCCACTAAAAGATAAAACCTGTGAATAAAAGCACTAAAATATTATACGTTGAGGATGATGAAACCCTGAGTTATATTACAACTGACAATCTAAAAAGAAAAGGATTTGAGGTTGTTAATGCAAGTGATGGTTTGCAAGCATTTGAGCTTTTCTCAAAGGACACTTTTGATATTTGCCTTTTTGATATCATGCTTCCTAAAATGGATGGTTTTGATCTGGCTCATAAAGTAAGATCAGTAAACAAAGAAATCCCGATTTTATTCATTACTGCAAAAACATTACCCGAAGACCGGGTTAAGGGACTATTATTAGGTGCTGATGATTATATTGTAAAGCCTTACAACATGGAAGAACTAATTCTTAGAATTCAGGTTTTTTTAAAACGAAAGAAAATAGTCCATTCTGATTCTGAAAATAAAAAGATAAAAATGGGAAAAGCAATTTTTGATCGTGAAGAATTAAAACTGACAGTAGGAGCTAAAGAAAACAACTTGACATATCGGGAAGCAGAACTTCTGAAGTTCTTTTTTGAAAATAAAAATACATTACTTACCCGCGAAAGAATATTAAATGTGTTGTGGGGCGATAACGATTATTTTGCTGGGCGTAGCCTGGATGTTTTTATTACCCGCTTAAGAAAATATTTTAAACCACTATCTGAAATTTCAATAGAAAATAAACATGGTGTTGGGTTTGTTTTTAAAGTTTTGTAAAAAGCTAATATTTCAAGAATCCATTTTTTAGTAAATCGGCTATACCCTAATAATAGGGTTATTCCACATTTGCATAGGGGTCAAGCACAAGAATCCCCCCAACCCCTTCACCAAGGGAGTGTTAATCTTACCTCCCCCTTTTTAAAATGGGAACTAAGGGGAATTTGTAAATAACTCATCCTTAAAAAGAGTTTTACATTCCATTTTTACATATAAACACTTCACTCCTGAATAATATCATTTCGGTTAACTACAACCTTATATACAAATCATTTTGTTTTCTCTCATCGTAATTTTGATTATTGAATCTTGAAAAATTAACTGAATAAAATATAACCAACATGTTACAAAAAGATTATTGTATAAAAAAGTTAAGCAAAATCGCTATTTTGTTTACGGGACTCATTCTTATTGTTTCCTGCAGCAGGACTGAAAATGAGGCAAACTCAAATTTAAAATTAGTAAAGACTGCCCAGGTAAAGCAAATACCTGTTGTTATGCAAAAACAGTTTCCCGGAGTTGTTGAGGCAAATGAGGAAGTGAATTTAGCTTTTCGGGTTGCTGGTCCAGTAATAAAAATATATGTCAGAGAAGGAGATTATATAAAAAAGGGTCAGCTTGTTGCCGAAATAGATTCACGTGATTATGAAGTTCAGAAAAATGCAGTTGAAGCACAAGCCAATCAGATACAGTCTGAATACTCACGAATAGAGGAGCTAAATAGTCGCAAAAGTGTAGCCGATAACGATTATGAGAAAATGAAGGCTGGTAAGGAAATGATCGAAGCAAAACTTAAAAATGCAATTGATCAGTTGAACGATACAAAGCTTTACGCACCTTTCTCGGGATATATCACAAAAGTAAATTTCAAAGAAGGAGAGTTGGTAAATCTTGGAACCCCGATAGCCTCATTAATCGATGTAAGTATTTTAAAAGTTGAGATTGATGTTCCTGCTTCTATGCTGCTTTTAAAAGACAAAATTATAAATATGGATTGCTTTCAGGAAGATATTCCAGATAAATCATTTCCTTTTAAATTAATGGCAACTAATGTAAAAGCTAATAATAATGGATTATATAAATTTTATTTACAACATACTCCTTTGGGAAAGACGGAATTAGTTCCGGGTATGAATGTATCTGTAAAAATCAGTTATAAAGCCCGGGAAAATGACATTCTTAGTATTCCATTAAACGCTGTTTTTGAGCTAGATAATAAATCATATGTGTGGCTTGTAAAAGATTCTATTGTTCATAAGCAATTGGTTGAAACATGTAATATCATCTATAAAGGTGAAATTGGAATTGTAAGTGGTTTGAACAAAGATCAGCATGTTGTTAGTGGTGGTCTTCATTTACTAAAGGAAAATGAAGCTGTAAAGATTGTTCCTCACGAGAGTGAAACCAATGTTGGAAACTTACTTTAATCTTATTAGTCATGCATATTTCAGAGTTAGTATTTAAAAAGAAAAAGATATTTTACTTTCTATTAGTAGCTATTGTTATTGGAGGGATTTTTTCATTCAAAAAATTAAGTAAGCTCGAAGATCCTGAAATTACAGTAATGATTGCAAATGTTGTAACGGTTTATCCGGGAGCATCAGCACACGATGTTGAGTTGCAGGTAACTAAGATTTTAGAAGATGAAATATCAGCATTATCTGATATAAACAAAATACAGTCTCGTTCCGAAGCAAATGTTTCTATAATTAGTGTTGAACTTAAAATGACAGTTCCACAAGATGAAATACCTCAACGTTGGGAATTTTTGCGCCGTAAAATTGAATTGGCTATTCCTAAACTCCCTAATGGCGTTAAGACTCCTATGGTGATAGATGATTTTAGCGACGTGTACGGAATGTTTTATGCAATGATCGCCGATGATGGATTTTCATATCAGGAAATGAGCGATTATGCTGATTTTATAAGGCAAAACATGCTCGAAGTTAATGGCGTAAGAAAAGTTGCTATTTATGGAGAACAATCGCCTGAAATTTTAATTACGCTTTCCGCAGATAAAATGAGCGAAATGGGAGTTTTGCCCTTACAGATATTTTCTGCAATAAACGATCAGTGTAAAGAACTTTACGCAGGTACTATGCAAAGCGGAATGCAACAAATACGTGTACATGTAAATGAGAAAGCCACAAGCCTTGATGATATTAAAAATATACTTATTAGCGGGATAAACGGTTCATCTTTTAAACTAGGTGATATAGCACAAATAGAGAAAGGATATAACGACCCACTAAGGAATACCATGTATGTTAATAATCAAAAAGCTATTGGTATTGGAATTTCAATGGAGTCTGGAGAGAATATTATCGAAGTAGGAGAAAGGGTTGAAGATAAACTGACGAACTTACAATTACAAATCCCGTCTGGAATCTCTTTTGAAAAAGTGTTTTTTCAGCCGGAAAAAGTAAGCAATTCTATTAATGGCTTTATGTGGAATCTAATTCTGTCGGTTGTTATTGTGATCGTTGTTTTGATGTTTACCATGGGATTCCGTGGAGGTGTTATTATTGGTAGTGGCTTACTTTTAACCATACTTGCTACTTTCCCTGTTTTATTAATCGCAGAAGGTACTTTGCAACGGATTTCCTTAGGAGCATTTATTGTAGCTATGGGAATGCTTGTTGATAATGCCATTGTAGTACTCGATGGAATATTAATTGAAAGAGATAAAGGATATAGTGGTAAGAACGCTTATACCCGAACCGCAAAGCAAACTGCTATTCCTTTGTTAGCAGCAACATTGATTGCAATTGCAGCTTTTTTCCCTGTTTATCTATCTCCGGATACTGCCGGAACATACGTAAGAGATTTGTTTCTTGTGCTGGCTATATCTTTGTCAATAAGTTGGATTTTGGCATTAACACAGGTTCCTTTATTTGCATCATTTTTTTACAAGAATAAAGGAAAAAAGAAAAAGCCAAAAAAAGAACAAAACCAGTTTGACAAACCATTATACAGAATTTCAAAAAAAATACTGGAATTCGGATTACATCATAGAACAGTTACCATATCTTTTTCTGTTGCTATTCTGGCATTTTCACTTCTGGGGATTAAAAATGTAGATAAAACCTTTTTCCCGGATTTCAGTTATAATCAGTTTTATATTGAACATACGCTGCCTAAGGGAAGCTCTCCCGAAATGGTAAATGAAAATCTGAGAAAAATAACCGATCACTTTAATACCTATGATGAGGTTGAAATGGTTGTAACAAGCCAGGGAATGACTCCTCTAAGGTATTGCCTTGTAAGAGGATTCATGTCGGAAAATGCAGATAATTACGGTGAGTTAATTGTCAATTTTAAGGATTATGAAACCATGCAAAAAATGCGACCGGTATTTAATGAATATTTGCGCACAGAATTTCCCGAAGCCTTAAGCAGAATACGAAAATATACTTTATCAATCAAAGCAACACACACTGTCGAAGCTCAGTTTACAGGTCCTGATCCGGCCGTTTTAAAACGCTTGAGTGGTGAAGTATCGGATTTAATGCTTCAAAATCCAAAT
>KB227469.1_pt23 | contig 20648 bp, 18 predicted proteins | sample 524768 | NCBI WGS metagenome assembly AMQJ01 (sample SAMN00998488, study PRJNA167727) | sediment metagenome | isolation source: subsurface aquifer sediment | place: USA: Rifle, Colorado | collected Aug-2009
GGCAGGTTCAAAAGCAGAACTCATACTAGCTATGAGCAAAACTCCAAGCGGTGCTAACATAACGGTAAACGGCTTTAAAGATAAAGAGATGATAACTCTGGGATTTATTGCGGCTCAAAGCGGACACAATATCACCATTACCATTGAGGGTTTAGGCGAACTTGAGACGATTATTGAAGTCGCTAAAGAGTGCGATCTAAAAGTTCCAAATATCGGCATTAGAGTAAGACTTCACAGTGCAGGAAGCGGAATATGGGCAAAAAGCGGTGGTATGGATGCGAAATTCGGTCTGACTTCAACAGAGATTATAGAGGCTATAACGCTTCTTAGAGAGGCGAGTCTTTTAGATTATCTCAATATGATTCACTTTCATATCGGCTCTCAAATGTCCGATATCGCACCGCTAAAAAAAGCTCTTCGTGAAGCCGGAAATATCTATGCAGAACTTAAAAAAATGGGTGCATCAAAACTAAACAGCATTAATATCGGGGGTGGTTTGGCAGTTGAGTACGATCAGCATACGCACTCAAACTCACGCAACTACTCAATTGATGAGTTTTCAAGCAGCGTTGTCTTCTTGCTAGGCGAGATTATGAATGCAAAAAATGTTACACATCCTGATATTTTTACGGAGTCAGGGAGATTTATCGTCGCTTCTCACGCGGTACTTATCACCCCTGTTTTGGAGCTATTTACTCAGGATTTTCAAGAGAAGCTGCTTAATTTTAAAGAGAAAAATCCTCCGCTTATCGAAGAACTTATAGAGCTAAACAAACTCTTAAACAACACAAACTGTATAGAGTATCTCCACGATGCTCTTGACCACATGGAGTCGGTTCTTACCCTTTTTGATTTGGGTTATATTGATCTTCAAGACCGCTCAAACGCAGAGATTTTGGTTCACAATATTATTAAAAGAGCACTCTATCTAAAGTCGGCAAACCCGACGGATGAGCTAGCGCAACTACAGGTTAAGCTTCAAGAGAGATATCTTATTAACGCTTCAATTTTCCAGAGCTTACCTGATTATTGGGGATTGAATCAACACTTTCCGGTTATGCCTCTGCACCATCTAAATACAACACCTCTTCGCGCGGCGTCGCTTTGGGACATTACATGCGATAGTGATGGGGAGATAGGTTTTAACCCTGACAAACCGCTCTATCTTCACGACGTAAATCTTGATGAAGAGGAGTATTTCCTTGGTTTTTTCAATGTTGGTGCATATCAAGAGACGCTTGGAATGAATCACAACCTCTTTACACATCCAAGCGAATATACAATTATCATAGATGAGTACTCTTATGAGATAAAAAATGCAGTTGAATCAAAAAGTATTTTAGAGATATTAGAATCCCTAGGTTACGATACGCAAGAGCTCTCAAGCAAACTTAAGAATGATTTGGCAAGCTCTAGTTTTATTACAGAAAAAGAAAAAAGTGATACACTTGCAAAATTAGAACTGTTTTTAAGACAAAACGGTTATTTAAGAACTACAAACTAGGAGCTGTTCTTGGGAATTTATGCTGAAATTAAAGAAGACTTTTCAAACGCATATAAAAACGATCCGGCACTGAACTCTAAACTTGATTTTCTATTTAACTATCCCGGTGTTTGGGCTGTCGCTTGGTATAGAATAGCGCACAGACTCTATATGTCCAACTTTAAAAGCTTGGCAAGAATTATTATGGGCTTGAACCAAATTCTCACCAATATTGACATACATCCCGGTGCCGTAATAGGAAAAAGAGTTTTTATAGACCATGGAACCGGTGTTGTTATCGGGCAAACCGCAATTATCGAAGATGACGTATTGATATATCAGGGTGTAACACTCGGCGGTGTTTCGCTTACTCAAGGCAAAAGACACCCGACTGTAAGAAAAGGTGCCGTAATTGGCGCCGGAGCGAAAGTTCTTGGAAATATAGTTATCGGCGAAAATGCCAAAATCGGTGCAAACTCCGTTGTGGTAAAGCCTGTTCCAAACAATGCGACGGCTATCGGTATTCCTGCACATGTTATTGAAAAAGGAAGATGTAAAGAGCCGCTTATGCACAATCTTCTTCCCGACATAAACAAAGAGATGTTTGAATATTTACTAAAACGTGTTGCGGTTTTAGAGCATATTTTAGTTGAGGACAACAAAGAGCTCCTTGAGCAAGATTTAGAACTTGAAAATATTTACGAATCATTCATCCGAGCAATGAAAAATTAAATTTTTTTTAGTATAATTCGCGCAATAAATTTCTTGCAGTTTTGCAAGAACTCTAATATTAAAATGAAAAAGGGCTAACATGCTAACAGATCGCGTAAATACACTATCTGAATCAATAACAATTGCCATCTCGACACTAGCAGGCGAACTTAAAGCTCAGGGCAAAGATATCCTTAGCTTCTCTGCGGGCGAGCCTGATTTTGACACCCCTCAAGTAATCAAAGATGCTGCTATTGCTGCAATCAATGAAGGTTTTACAAAATATACTCCCGTGGATGGCATCCCTGCTCTAAAAGCCGCTATCGCAAACAAACTAAAAAGAGACAACGGCTTAACCTATGCTCCAAATCAGATTATTACAAACAACGGCGCAAAACACTCTCTTTTTAATCTTTTTGCAGCAGTAATCCAAAAGGGTGATGAAGTAATTATCCCCTCACCTTACTGGGTTACATATCCTGAGTTAGTTTTATACTACGGCGGAACTGTTGTTGAAATAGAGACAAATGATGAGAGCTCATTTAAAATCACGCCGGAGCAGTTAAAAAATGCTCTTACTCCAAAAACAAAGATGATTGTCTTAACAAGTCCGTCAAACCCGACAGGTTCTGTTTACTCAAGAGCGGAGTTAACTGTGCTTGGCAAGGTTTTAGAGGGAACGGATGTTTTAGTAGCAAGTGATGAGATGTACGAAAAACTTATCTATGACGGAGAGTTTACATCAGCAGCGGCTGTGAGTGAAGATATGTATAAGCGAACGATAACCATAAACGGTCTGAGCAAATCAGTTGCTATGACGGGTTGGAGATTTGGTTATATGGCGGCACATCAGACAGAGATTATCCAAGCGACTAAAAAGCTTCAAAGCCAAAGTACTTCAAATATCAACTCTATCACTCAAAAAGCGGCAATTGTCGGCTTAAACGGTGATGCAGATGCAGATATCGAGAAGATGAGAGTGGCATTTAAAGAGCGTCGCGACGAGGCTGTAAAACTCATTAACGCGATAGACGGACTTAGCGTTTACAAACCGGACGGTGCTTTTTATCTCTTTATCAACATCAAAAAAGTCTCAAACGACTCTATGAAGTTTTGCAAAGAGCTCTTAGAGAAAAAAGGCGTTGCACTTGTTCCGGGTGTAGGCTTTGGAAGTGATGGATATGCAAGATTTAGCTTTGCTACAGACATAGATAGCATCCGCAAAGGTATTAAAAGAATTGAGGAGTTTGTAAAATCTGCATGCTAATGCATGTGGATGTTTATATTCCTCTCAGGCATCCCTAGAAAAAATCCTTGAGATCTGTTTACGTTAAGTTCTTTAACTTTCATAAAGACTGCTTCATTATGAACAAATTCAGCAACCGTCAATATATTTAATCTATTTGCAAAATCCACTACTGTTTCGACAACAACTTGGGCATTTAAATCTTTATCTAGATTTTTTATCAAAGTGCCGTCTATTTTTATATAGTCAATATCCAATTTAAGAAGATGTTCAAAATTTGAGTACCCGCTTCCAAAGTCATCTATTGCTACTCTGCAGCCAAGCTTCTTCATTTCACTTATAAAGAGCGAGACCTCTTCGTAGCTTTCTATTCCCTCTGATTCTAAAATCTCAAAAATAATCTTATTTGCAACATTATGCTTTTTAATTTTTTGTTTAATATCATCAACCATATCTTGATTTAGTATATCATCCACAGATAGATTAACCGAAAAATCGCAATCGATATTTTCAAAATATCGGCAACTCTTTTCAATCATAATTTTTGTAAGTTTACTATACAGCCTACTCTTTTTGGCGATTGTTAAAAATAGATATGGACTGATAACTTTGCCGCTGCTATCTATTAAACGTATTAAACACTCATAGCTGACAATCTTGTCTGATTTATTGTCAAAAACAGGTTGAAAATATGGAACAATCATATCTTGCTCAATTGCTTTTTTAAGTTTTTTAACCCACTCCATATTATCTTTATACTGCTCTTCTATATTTAGCTTCTCATCATAAAGCAAAAATGATTTTCGTTGCCTTCTTGCTGATTTAAGGGCTATATCCGCCCTCTCCAAAGCCCTATCTATTTGGTATGCTCCTCCTACGGTTACTCCTATGCTTATCTCATTTTTTTTATAGAGAAAAATCATCTTCTCTACATCATTGATTAATTTCTCGGCACTTTTTATAAAATCTTCCAACGATGGTTTTTCCATAAACAACAGTGCAAATTCATCACCGGAGAGCCGTTTTAATCTGATATGCTCGTTTTCTTTAAAAATGTTTTTCAGTCTGTTTGAAAATTTTTTTAAAATATTATCTCCTGCAAGATGTCCATAAAAGTCGTTTATCTCTTTAAAATCATCTATATTAATAATTAGCAGCGCTCCATCACAAATCTCGACAATATCATTAAACATGCTAAATCTGTTTGGCAATCCGGTTAAGGTATCTATGTAGAGCTGTTCACGAAGCTCCAGCGTCTTCTCATTAACCTTCTCTTCTAAGTAATGGTTTATGTTTTTCTGTTTTTTTGAATATTGTGATATTTTTTGCTGCATACCGTTTAGCGCATTTGAAATCAACCCAATCTCATTGTTTTGAGACAAAAAAGGAATATCAATCTCTTTATCCGGTGAGTAATTTTTTAACGATCTTGCAATCTGTCTAAGAGGAGAGAGCAACTTTTTAATATACAAACCATATAGTATAAATAGCGTAGCTAGAGCCAAAAGCAGAAGGATTGTCATATTTACATATCTGCTAACCAGCTCTATATAGCCCTTGTTGGAATAAACAAGGATTAGTGTTCCTATCTGTTTTGTAGAGTTGGGCTGATTGACGATTTTCTCCACAACAAATGATTCTTCAATACCCCCTTGGTACTCATTGGACTCTATCTTGTTAACTATTTTGTTGTTATTGTCTAAGACTTTAACAGATAAAATATATCTATTTTCCATAAGCTGTTGTGTGAGCTGGGCAATATTCTCAGGCATATCAAGATAGAGATTGATGGCAATCAACGGCTCTATGGTTCTTGCAATCAAATCAGCTTTTTCAAGTTCAACATTGTAAAAAGCCTCTTTGGTTATTTTTTTAGATACGCTAAAAATAACCAAAGTAATCAATATCGATACAATACCGATTGATGTAACTATTTTTGTAGAAAGAGAATTAATCGTCCTGTTTTTTATAGGCAAAAGTCAACCTTTGTGTCACTTAAAATAGAGCTATGTAAGCAAAATATATTTTATCACATTATGATGTTATTATTTTGCCAATTAGTATTAATAAGCGACATTTACAATAAAATATGTAATCAACCATTTTCTTTATCTATGAATTTAACCATCCGCAAAAGCGAATCTACAAAATCTATTTTTTTAACATACAAATTTTCTTTGTTCATATATAAAACAGTTGACTTCTCAAGCACCAATGAGAATAACAATCCGGCTTTTAAGTTTTTAACATCATAGGAAAATGTAATAATTCCGCTCTCTTTAGCGAAAGTAGCTACTTTTTTAATATATTTATCCGAGTTTAGCACATAGATTGCCGATGCCTGCGTAGCGCTTGATAAATCAGAATACTCTACTAAATTAATTTTATAGGCATACCCATTAAAATGCCCGTTATAGTTTGCATCTATAAATTTATTTATTAGTAGAGCCGTATTATAATCGCTCTTTTCATATGCAATCGTATAGACTATCATGCCGTCTATAAGCTTATTCTCTATTTTTTTGTCAAGAAGCATAATTTTAGGAAATATTGAAGCTTGGGCCCTTAGCAACAAATCATCATAACTGTATCCGTAGGCAAGGTTTACAAAAATGAGAAAAAGCAGAACAGTTTTTTTCATTTAAAACTCTTTTTTTAATGTTATTAAAAATGTTCTATCCTCTTGCGCATAATCCTGCGAATATGTATTTGGAGCGGAAGGATATGTAATATTGGTATTAAATATATTTTTGATGCTAAATGTTGCACTATAGTTATATTTTGGGTCTTTGTAGTGCAGTGAAGTATCTACGCTAGAGTATGCTTTTACTTTCTCGCGCGTATCTCCTAAAACTCTCTCTTTCGAGCCGACATATTTAACAACGCCGCTAAGCGACAAGTCGCTATCAAGATTGTAAATATAGTACCCTTTAGCAAGATGATGCGCAACATTTGGCAATGAATCGCTGCTGCCTACATCCTGTGTATAAGATTTGCCATCTACAAATGAGTAGTTTAAATATAGTTGGTCAGCAGATGAGATATTTCCCTTGTATTCAACTTCAAAACCGTAAATATCGGTATCTACCGCATTTCTATACTCTGGATCTATAGATGAGTTGTATATCTGGTCTTTATTAAGAAGATAAAAGAGATTGGTTTGCAGGTATGAATCTGTTGAAAATTTCTTAATATATGCAACTTCAAAGGCATCCACCGTTTCCGGCTCCAAATCAATACTCCCCACTCTGGCAAGATTATTCATAGTAAACATCTCTTGCCATGAAGCATTTCTGTGTGAACGGCTATACATGGTTTTAAAAATATTTTCCGCATCCCTCTGATACACCATTGAGACTCTGGGCTCAAAACCTGCATCTTTATATGATGTTTGTTCATAGTTAAAGCCATAAATAAAGCCAAGATTATCGCTCAATTGAAATTCATCTTGCATTGAGAAAATTAAAGTATCACGCTTGGCATCTTTATCGAAAAACGGCAAGGTATAAGTATAATCAACCAATGCGACATCACCTGTTAATCTATTTGAGAGCTTTGATGTCATATCTATTGTCTCTTCTTTTATTAAGCGGTAGCCCGAGGTAATTGTATGTTTATTTATTCCGCTATATTTAAGATATGATGATTGATATAGTGTTCGCTGTGCAGCATAATGTTCCCCATAAATTCCGTCTTCAAAAATAATATTGCTAAGATTTAAATCATCAGGAGCTAATTTAGAGTATGAGTCAAATGTATCATATTTTACACCTGCATTTATGTTAACCTCATAACTGCCGACTTCTTTGTTGTAACCCAAATCAAGATAGTAGCTTGGCAGTTTTACTCTGTCGCTCTCTTGCGGCAGTGCAAGATTGATACCATAAGCACTTCCCTGTGTATGTTCAAGCATTCGCGCTTTAATAGAAAAATCTTTATACTCAAGGTTTATACCAAGCGAGTACTCCCTTAGCCATAGCGGAGCATCTCCAGATTTTGAGAGTGCGATATTGTTAGCGCCGAATATACCTTGCGAGAGACCATCAGGACCTGAGGCGAGTTTTTTGTCATCTTCTTGATAGAAAAAATCTACAAACAGTTTTAAATCTTCTGTTTTATAGGTTTTAAAAAATCCGCCCATCTTGTAGTCGTATGAGCCATACTTAAATACCAGCTTATCATCAGACTCAAACCCTTTAAAATCCTCTGCGTACGTAATGACATTTATGGAGCCGGCATAGGCGTTAAAGCCGTCTATTTTGCTTCCGGGACCTCGTACCACCTCTATGCGCTTGATAAATTCAACGGGAAAGGATAGATACTCTGAGTAGGCATCAAGAAAAAGATTGTTTACCGACACACCGTCTATAAAAAGCTTTGATTGACCGTAAGCAGTGGGATTTGAACCCCTAAATATTGGGGTTTGAATATTTGAATTATCAGTTGCCATATCAACCCCCGGAACAAGAAGCAATGCCTCTTTAAGGTTTGAAACACCCAGTATTTCAAGCTCTTTTCCTTGAAATACCGAGATAATATATGGCTGATAGTGCTCATTTTGCTTTGTAGATGTTGCAACTTTATTAAAGTGTTCCATTTCGCCGGAGATAGATTCAAGCAACTTATCCGTCTGAGCACTTAAATTTGTTAAACCTATAAATAAAATAAGAACAAACCTAAATCTATTTGGGTTGTATGAAATTTTATACTTCACGCTGATTCTCCCATAGTTCAATTATTTCAGGATTGTCTGCTCCTAACTGCCTAGTGTATAAAATAGAGGGGTAACGAAAGCCAAAAAGCCCATGTTCTTGCTTTTCGCCTATTGTTATATAGGTTATTTTGTAGATTCTAAGGAGTCTTAAAAAACTCTCTTCTAGCGAGCCGTAAGTATATTGTACACCTAGTTTCATCATTTTTGAATACATAAGTTTTTTAAGTCCATCCATTATACTCATTGTAGTATTTATGCTTCTATATTTTGCATCTACAAAGATTCTTGACATTTCACCGAGTTTATCTCTCTCAAACATACTGCTGTCAAATATCATGCTGTTTTCCGTAGGATAACCAATCGGTGAGTTATATATAAGCCTTACCGTTGCACAAACCTCACCGGCCTCATTTAACGCAGCAAAATGTACAGAATAAGGGTCATACTTATCACTCTCTTTCTCATCCAAAAGTTTTGACTCTTGCAGATACTCGGGATAGATTTCTAAGAGTATTTTATAACGAAACGCAAATACTTTTTCAAGCAAATCACTATTCTTAACCTCTAAAAATGTAAAATTCAAACTTTCCCCTTATAAAAAAATATATATGAACTCTTTTCATTAGTATCCTATATAATTTTTTCATAAAGTTTTATTAAATATTACTTATAATTTAAAATTAAGAGAAAAACATTTTAAATTGTTAAAGATTGCAAATAGGTACTAAAATATATTATGATTATTTGATGCCGAAATCCTTTACATATATAATGCTAACCCCCTGTCCCGTCTCCTTTACGTCAACATCTATTCTTATGGATTTGCTCAAGCTATATTGCAAAATCAAACTAGAAATCTCATCATTTTTATAGACGATGCGAATATTTTTGTTAAATCGCGCGCCTATCTCATACCCCAGAGTTCCCTCTTTGTTTGTCAATATATTGAGTGCATCAACCTTTACATTTGTTGATTCATTAACCATTTTTTTAAGTCCCGTGCCTAGCAAAAGAGTATTTAGGGAGGTTTTTGAGCTACCGTCTGAAGTTGTATTAAAAACAGAAGAAGCGCTCTCTCCAAAGAGAATATAAGAGAGTATGTCATCTTGACTCATAGCAGGTTTGGAGGAGAAGAGCACGAGTGGCGAATTCATAGTATTTGTAATATATATCTCTATATCAATGTAATCAGTTGTATAGTAGTGCAAATTGAGGTTGAGATGAGGATTTGCCTCTTTGCCTCCATAAAAATAGATTTCACTTGCATCAAACTCAAATATTTTATCACTAAGGGTAACTTCGCCGCTTTTTATATTTAAAACACCAAAAATTTGCAAAAACGAGCCCATCTCTTGATAGAGCAGAAGATTTGGAGTAACCAGCAAGGAGATATCCTCCACTTTATAGGGCAGAGGCTTTGTTGATGTAACAAGAATATTCAACTCAATGTTATTTCTCTGTTCATACTCTTTGATATCTTGAATAATTATAATATCTTCATCGCTGATACTGTAATCCTTCCTCGGTTTATACATAATAGTGCCATCCGTTATCTCTATGGCGCCATCTACGTGCATCTTCCCATCAGGCTCTACTTCGCCATTTAAATTAACCCTCAAAGTCACGTTTGCATCTTTTGATTCATAATGAAAATTATCACCCTTGAGTCTAAAGTCCGCACTCATATCCGATGTTTTTATCAAGCCTTGCAACAATAGAGCGTCATATATCCAAAACTCCCTTAACTCCACTTCTCCATCTGCATTAAGAAAAACCTTTGAAGATCTATTTGAATAGATTCTGCGATTTGGTACTCCGAAATTATAATTTTTCAGTGTCAATTCACCCTCTTTATAGAAGAACTCAAATCTGTTCTCTGTTTCAAAAAAGCTTCTTTTTGAATCAAGTTTTAAAGCATAAGAGGGAAGATAAACGCTTGAGCGCACCTCTGGGATATCACTAAAATTTATCTCTGATTTTGCTTCAACCTTTGCATCAAAGAAGAGTCCCAGCTCTTTCACATTTAGCTCTTTCATAAGAGTATGCACGGAGTTTATCCTTGTGTCAATAAGAGCCTTTTTGTTTTTCAAATCGACACGGTAGTCAAAAAAGGCCGAACCGATATTTGCGTATCCATCAGCTTTTGCCTCATTGCCAAAGAGAGAGATGGAGAAGATATCTGATTTTAAAAAAAGCGATACATTTGAGTTTTTCTCATGGGCACTCAGTTTAAATTTTGAAAATCTTTTCAAATCATACCCCTCATAGTGCAAAAACTCCTCTTTGGGATAGATGTTTGACTCTATAAAAATTTCATTGCTATCCTTTAAAATCTCTGCATCAAATTTCGCATAAAGCGTATCTGCATCAATTATAAATTTTTTAAAATCATACGTCAGGGCGTCTATTTCAAGCTCTTTTGCACTAAAATGCGCATGCGAACTATTTTCGTCATACTCTGCGGTCATAGAAAAAACATCAAATGGGAGATTGTTGTTTTCATTAACTATTTTTGCTTCCAATTCCGAGGTAACTTTTAAATTTCCATCCACTAAAACAGCCTGCGATAAAGCAGCTTCATATTCCCCGTAGCGCGCTTTATAATTTACGTCAAAAACAAACTCATTCTTTTGGATAAAATAGGAAAAATTAACCGCTGCATCCTCTATGCTAAAATCAGAAAAATCTTTTATTGCCATGCTTTTTAGCGTTGCAATGAAGTTGATTTTTTTTGAGTTTATCTCAATATCTCCAGATACCCTCTTTGGGCTATACTCCAAAAAATCAATATATTTTTCACGCACCTCTTTTGATGGCAAAAATGAAGATTTGCCCCTTAAGACATACTCTTTCATACTTCCCTTAAAGTCTGCATCTGCATACTTGGTTTTTATATTTAAATCTATTTTTTCTATATCCAAAGATTCTCTATAGCCAAGATCAAAAGCCTCAATATCAAAAAAAATCATCTCATCGGCGTAGTGGAGTGTAGAGTTTTTGAGTTTTATCTCAGAGATATTAAAGGGAGCCAAAGCAGATGACTCATCATCACTCTCAAGGGAGGCAAGAAGTGCATCCAAATCTATAAAAGCAGCCTCTGCATCAACAAAATCAATCCTTGGTGTCGGCTGCAGGAGAGAGAGAAAATTGTATTTAATGGTTAGTTTTTTTGCTTTTATGCTCTTCTCATAGCTAAAATCATGAACTACTACGCCATGAAAAAGTGTTCCCTCAAGCGAGCTGTATTCAACATTAAACTCTTTTAGGTATTTTTGTGCCAAAAAAGGGAGAACATCTTTTTGAAAAAGCACAAACAAGATTGCAAAGCCAAGAAGAATAAAAACAACTATGCTATGTTGGATGAAAAAGAGCATCTTCTTTATCAAAACAGCTCTCCGACATGAAAATGAATCGCATATTGCTCTTTTGGATTATCTACATCAAAACCTACATCAACTGCAATTGGACCAATAGGAGTCATATAGCGAATACCAAATCCTAAACTATGATATCCGCTAGAGAAGTCTGGAGCACCGCTGCTTTGCGCTACAAAGCTATTATCATTAAAAACAACGCCTTTAAAATTACCGTAAATTTTAAATCTAGCTTCCGCGGTTGCTTCAAAAATGGAATCAAAACCTATGGGGTCACCAGCATCGTTTGTCGGACCCAATTTTCTATAGCCGTATCCGCGATTACTGTGCATTCCTCCGGCAAAAAAACGATAAGAGGTCGGGATAGCTCCCTCAATGAGCTTTAATGTTCCATAGTCAGCTTTTAGTGCCAAAGTAGTAGAGTTTAGAGAGTTGATAACACCGCCGCCGACTCTGTATTTGTAGTAGGTTGCATCAGAGATGCTTCCCTTAGCCGAGCCCATAATTTCACTTTTTATAAAGTGACCTCTGCTTGGGTCTAAGATCTTATCTCTTGTGTCATAATTATATTCCAGTTTTGCCGAGGTTACAAAGAGCTGATTTAGCGGAAAAAGTATCTCATCATCGCTCTCGTAGGTGTTAATATTATCAAAAATGATGCTCTCTTTAAAAACGTGCTTCTCTCTTTTATGCTTCAAGTAGAGATTTGAGAAAAATTTATACTCTTTAAAACCCAAAAAATTCTCGTTTTCAAATCCCGTTTCAAAACCTGTAAAATTTCTCTTGGTAAGCGGCATATCAAAACTAAGTATCACATTTTGTTTTATCTCTGCCGCCCTGCCTCTTAGGCTAAGTGTTTTTAAATTTCCCAAAAAATTTCTGTGCATTATACCCATCGATACCATAGCACCCTCATCACTACTCGCACCAACACCAAACTCAAAACGAATCGGATTTTCATTCTCCACCACAACTACATCCGCATCTACAAGCTCATCTTTGGTAACTTCGGTGTTGATAATGGCTTTTGAAATCCCCTCGTAAGAGTATAGCTCCTCATAACTTCGCGTAATGCTATGCGAAGAGAACTCCGAGCCCTCCTGCATATATAAAACGGAGCGTATTATCTCTTCTTCAATATTTTCTGAGGGAGATACATCTATTTTGCCAAAATAACACTTTTTATTTTTTTGGGATTGATACTGTAGATACGCATGATTTTGCTCAATATCAATCCATGCTTTTGCATCCACGGATGCGTTGCAATAACCACCCTTTGCATAAAGGTGCTTTATATTTTTTTTACTTTGAGTAAATTTACTTGAATCAAAAATATCACCAACCACAAAAGGGATATTCTCATTGAGCCCTAAATCTGAATTGTTTGAAATATCTTTTATGATGATTGGAGATTTTTCTTCTATGGTTATTGTAATGTTATTTCTATCAACAAAGTAGGAGACTTCGGCATGAAAAAAACCCTTTGTTTTGTAGTAATCTTTAAGCGTTTGTACTACCAAATCAATGGTTTTTAACTCTAATTGAGGATTTTCTTTATAAAATTCATAAAACTCCCTCTGATGCAAATCCAGCGAGAGGTAGAGCTCGCTAGATGAAATATGACGATTTCCATCAAAAAGGAGTTGAAGTTTTTCTCCAAAAAGGAGTGTTGAAAAAAATAGAAGTAAGAAAAACTTTTTTTTCAATTCCAATCCAGTATCACGGCGGTACTACTTCAACTCTTTAAGAGCCTCTATGACTTCGTCGAGATTTTCAATCGGGATATGAACTTTCCACTCAGGCTCATCGGCATTTCCGGCTAAAGAGACGCCTATGCTTGCTACGCTATGACTCCCTTTTCCGTAAGGCTCATCTATTTTAGTTATTGAAATAACACCTTTTTTTGTTCCATTTAATGCAATTGTTTTTGACATATCAAGCTCCTTTAATTTACTCTTTTACTAGTCTAGCGATTTTACCCTGAAGTTTTAACCATAGCCTATGTTCGACAAGAGGAAACCCCGCAAACGTTAAGCCGCTCTTCTCAATACTCTTTGTCACTCCGCTTCTAGCCGCAAAGGTTGTAAAAGGGGCGATGCTAAGATGCCCGGCTGCTGCACTCTGTCCTCCCATCACTACATTTCTTCCCATGATAGTTGATCCTGCCAACCCAGCCTGAGCAACAATAACAGAATGCTCACCGATAACGCAGTTATGCCCTACCTGAACAAGGTTGTCTATTCTCACGCCGTGTTTTATAAGAGTAGTTCCAAAAACAGCTCTGTCTATTGCGGTTGAGCTTCCAATCTCTACATCATCTTCTATAACGACATTGCCGTTTTGGTATATCTTTCTATGCTCGCCCATTTTGTTTGTAGCAAAACCAAAACCGTCACTCCCGATTGTAGAGTTTGCGTGAATAATACAGTTGCTTCCCACTTTGCAGTCTCTATATATGGTAACACTCGGATATATTATAGTGTTATCGCCCACTACTGCGTTTGCACCGATATAAACATGAGCCATAATCGTGCAGTTTTTACCGATAACCGCACCCTTTGCTATCTCCGCCTTTGGTGAGACACTGCTCCCCTCGCCTATTTGCGGTTCTGCAAGAGTGTTATCTTCTATGGGAGGAGCAAAATATTTTGATAATGTTGCCATCTCCCAGTAAGGCGACTCAACCACTAAAGCAACACACCCATTGGGAACAAACTCTTTTGTATTTTTATCTACTATTATCGCACCGGCATTTGTGTTTTGTATCTCTTTAATATATTTTGAGTTTGCAACAAAAGATATCTCGCTTTTTGAGGCGTCACGAAGGGTATTCATCTTTGTAACGCTGAAATTATCACCGCTAAAATCGCACTTTAAAATTTTTGCTATCTCTTTTAAATCCATTTTTAACTCCTAATCGTTTAACTTACCTATCCTTACTTGAAGCCTTTTCCACTCTCTATGGTTCATAAGCGGAAAGCCGCTGTAAACTCCCCCGCTCTCTTTTACGCTCTTTGTAACGCCGCTTCTTGCCGTAAACGTAGAAAAAGGTGCGATGTCAAGATGGTCGCTAAATGCGCTCTGCCCGCTTATTACACAGTTGCGCCCAAGTTTTGTAGAGCCGCCCACTCCGGTTTGCGCTACAAATATACAATACTCTCCGATATCACAGTTATGCGCGATATGAATAAAATTATCCAGCTTTGTTCCGCGTCTAATTATGGTTGAGTTAAAAACAGCCCTATCTATCGCGCAGTTTGCGCCAATCTCCACATCGTCTTCTATGATAACGTTTCCGTTTTGATAAATTTTAATATGCTCGCCCTCTTTTGTGTGAGAAAAACCAAACCCGTCAGCTCCGATAACGGTTCCCGAGTGAATAGTGCACTCTTTTCCGATAGCAGTATCTCTGTAAATTGCCACATTTGGATAGATAATCGTATCATCACCTATTGAGACATTCGTTCCGATATAAGCACCCGCAAGTATCGTAACGTTTGAGCCGATTACCGCACCGTCTTCAACTTTTGCCATAGTGTCTATATAGCTATCTTTGCCTATCTTTGGAGATGCAAGTCCGGTTTCGGTGGGTTTTTTATAAAAAAGTTTTGTCGCTTGCGCCATCGAGATGGAGACATCTTCGCAGATAATATAAGATGAGTCTTTTGGGAGATGCTGCAGTAGGGAGTTTGTGATTAAAAAGGCTTTTGCTTTTGAAGACTCTAAATCGGAAGCGTATCTTTTGTGAATCCCAAACGCAAGTTGCGATGGCGAGGAGAGAGTCAGCTCATTCATAGAGTCTATCTCCAAATCTTTGCCTACAAATTCAAGCTTTAAGTGAGAGGCAATAGCACTAAAGAGCATAGCCTATCTCTCTAGTGCTACGGCACCGCTTCTTACAATCTCTTTTGGATTGTATTTATTGATTAGTTTTAAGAGGTTATCGACTCTTTTTGGCTCATCTGCAACCATTGCGATGATAACGTTATCCCCGACATTTACAATCTTGCCGTTATACGCCGCGCAAAGCGTCGCTATATCGGTAATATTTTCAGAAGCAGGAAACTTGATAAGTGCCATCTCTTTTTCAACCAAATCAGCGTGCTCATATACCTTTAAAACAGGTATAAGCTTATGAAGCTGTTTTGTAATCTGCTCTATCACTCTTATCGAGCCTGACGTTACGATTGTAAGTCTTGAATATTTGCTATCAGGTATCGGAGCAACGGTAAGCGATGTGATGTTATATCCGCGGCCGGAGAAAAGGTCGGTAATACGAGAGAGCACACTCGCTTCGTTTACCACTATGACGGAGATAACTCTTCTTGCGTTTTCTTCTTGCATTATTTCTTCTCCTTCTTCTCTAGTAGCATCATATTAAACAGTGATCCGCCGGCCGGAACCATCGGCATAACGTTTTCAAGTCTCTCAACAACAACATCTATAAACGCAACTATATTTTTCTCAACAGACTCTTTTAGAGCTGCGTCAAACTCGGCTTTTGTAGTAACTCTATACCCGATGCCGCCAAAGGCTTCTGCTAGCTTTACAAAATCAGGCTGAACGCTCAAGTCCGTTTCGCTGTGGCGCTTATCGTAAAAGAGTGTTTGCCACTGGCGAACCATTCCGAGGTAGTTGTTGTTTAAAATAATGTTTATAACCGGGATCTTCTTCTCAACCGCCGTCATAAGCTCCTGACAATTCATCAAAATAGAACCGTCTCCCGTAAAATTGATACTGATCTTCTCAGGTGAAGCTACTTTTACGCCCATAGCTGCAGGAAAACCAAATCCCATCGTTCCGAGTCCGCCTGAACTTACCCATTGGCGTGGACGCGTAAAGGGATAGAATTGCGCCGCCCACATCTGGTGCTGACCAACATCGGTTGAGATATTTGCGCTATCGCCCAAAAGCTCGCCTACGCGCTCTATTACCCATTGCGGCTTTAGTCTATCACTGTCTTCATGATAGGTTAGCGGATGAAGCTCGTCAAAATTCCTGATAGTCTCTCTCCAAGATGCATATTTTGCAGGATTTACCAAAGATGAGAGCTCAAGCATCTCATTTACCACGTTTTTGACATCGCCTACTATCGGATAATCCGCAATAACCAACTTTGAGATACTTGCAGGGTCGATATCGACATGTATAACACCCGCATTTTTTGCAAATTCTGAAAGCTTGCCCGTTACACGGTCATCAAATCTCGCACCCAAGCCGATAACCAAATCGGTCTCGCTCATAGCCATATTCGCCGCATAACTTCCGTGCATACCTAGCATTGAGATTAAAAGCTCATCATCATGGCTTAGCACACCGCGCGCCATAAATGTCTCAACCGCAGGAATTCCCGTTTTTTTAACCAACTCTCTTACTTCATAAGCCGCATTTGAGTTTACTATACCGCCACCGAGATAAAATATAGGACGTCTAGCTTTTGCGATAGCTTCCATCGCCTTTTTTATCTGGCGCGGATTTCCCTTTACGTGTGGCTTATATGTCTCTAAATCAAGCTCAACAGAGTAGTCAAACTCTTCAATCTGAGCCGTCACGTCTTTTGGAATATCGACATGTACCGGTCCGGGGCGACCGCTTGCGGCAATATAAAACGCCTCTTTAAGTACACGAGCCAAATCTTTTGCATCCGTTACAAGGTAGTTGTGTTTTGTACAAGAGCGGCTTATTCCAACAGCGTCAATCTCCTGAAACGCATCCGTACCGATAAGGCTCATAGGAACCTGCCCGCTTATAACAACCAACGGAATAGAGTCCATATATGCATCTGCGAGTCCTGTTACGGCATTTGTAAATCCCGGACCGCTTGTTATCATCGCAACGCCGACTTTTCCGCTTGCTTTTGAGTAGCCCTCTGCGGCATGCACTGCGGCTTGTTCATGTCTAGTCAATATATGTTTAAAATTATTTTGTTTATAAATCTCATCATAGACATTCATGATTGCTCCACCGGGGTAGCCAAATACTGTATCTACCCCTTCTGCAATTAAAGCTTCAATGACCATCTGTGCGCCACTTATCTGCATGAAAAGTCTCCTTGTTAAAAAATTCGCCAATTATATATAAAATGAACTATATCTGAGTTTAAATAAAGCATATAAAAAAAATTCAAACACTTCTTTAGTGTTACAAAATAATTTTTTTGCAACATTGAGCCTATAATTTATTTTTGTGACAATTTAAGGACTTTTTTATGTATAGATTTGTTATACTTGTTTTAACACAAAGAAAAGGATGCCAAATGATGATTTCAAAAACAACCTCGCCGCTTCTAGCTCTACTGCTTACAACTTCTGTTTATGGAGTTGAAAATATAAAAACTAGTGTCGGCGCAAAGTACTGGTACCAGACTACTGCTATAGAAGATACCTCTAGAAATGATATGTTCCAACAAGAGACAAGCGTCGGTGTTGCTGCAGTCGAACTTGGAATAAGCGCAGATCTATTTAAGGGGCTAAAAGGGAAAGCTAGTGTTATAGGGCTAGATAGCTTAGGGCTAGAGAAGAGTTTTGTAAAAGATATCCCATCGGCAGGTGCAGGCTGGGAGAGCGACAATGGATATTATAGAACGCAAATATGGCTAAGTGAAGCAAATCTTGACTACAAGGCGGCAGCAAACACATCGGTAATCGTGGGTCGTCAAATGTTAAACACTCCGTTGATGCTCACAGAGAGCTGGAATGCTTCATTTAACACTTTTGATGCGGCTATGATTTTAAACAACGACATACCTTATACAACTTTAGTGGCTGCATATGTCTATCAGCATAACGGTGGTGCAAGTGCAGGAAATGCAACTTCAGAAACAGGATTTCCAAGTACGACTACGCACAATGGAAGCTACTATGGATTTGGAAGTACTTACAACGCTACAACCGACAATGTAACGGATGGCAAAGAGAGAGCATATATTTTTGGTGCGATAATAAAACCCGTCAATGATTTACTAATCAATGCATGGTACTATGACATCGACTCCGTTACAAATGCTTACTGGCTAGATGCGGAGTATAAGATTTCAGGAGTTTTATTGGGAGTCCAAAACAGCGGCATGGAAAATGAAGCAGTTACAACGGCTGATGATGCGATGTTTAGTGCTATAAAAGTCGGATATACACTTGATAAACTTACACTTGATGTTGCTTGCTCTACAACTGCAACAGGAAATGCAACTACGAGAGCCATAACAAACATTGCAACGGGCGACAAATCGAAAGCTTATACGCAATCTGTTTTTCATGATGGTGCAATTGTAGGTGCTCGTGATACAGATGCATGGAGATTGGCGGCTTCATATCAATTTGACGGATTCAATCTTTCAACTTCACTACAAGAGATTGATCAGACTTTAATTGAAGCAATGGAATTTGACCTCATAGCAACTGCAAAAGTAGGTCAATATGTAAATCTAACCGGGATGTATATCCACATGGATTACGGAAATGTAACTCCAGACAAAAAAGTTGACGCTATCCGTCTGATTGCTGCAGTTAAGTTTTAAATCTTATGCTTTAGTTCAAAAGGATATCCCTTGGGACACTCCCTAAGAACCAAGCAAAAGGCTTAATACAAAATGCCTTTGTCAGGGTGAGGCAGCTCACCTCTGACAAGAGACTTATTACCGCATCGGCACCCCTCATCAGCAACTAAAGAAGAAGCGATACCAACCACTAAAAGAATTAAAACAAAAGTTTTTTTCATGCAAGCTCCTTATCAAATATATACTTTATTTATACAATCAGTTGCAATAGACATAACCGAGAATATAAACGCATAAGATAATAACAAATTTATGTCAATTTTATGTAAAAACCTCAGATTAATTAAAAAAACTTATATAAGTATTTCAAAAAGTAACAATTTTATTACAAAATAGTCTCAACTATCATAGAGGGTCTCCAGCCACCGATTGAGCCTTGCGTCTGGGATTCTATATTTAATTTTGTCTCTGGATATTGCACTTGGAAGAGCTCAAATATTTCCCTGATTTTTTCATCCAATCCATAGTATAAAATATAGTTTTTTATGCCGTTTTCCATACTTTTTTGCTCTATATTATCTTTTAGAGCATTGCTTAGCTGATTTATGTAGCACTCCGATAAAACCGCTGCCATATCCATGTTTTTGGATTTTATCTTCATATATTTCTCAAAGGCGTTTTTGACTCCTTTTGCATCACAAAATGAGGCGCACTCTTTTGCTTTTGCCAAATCACCCTCCCACTGCTCATGAAGCTTTTTGCCATCAATGCTCTCTTTGAGCACAGGTGAAATATCTAAAAGATTATAAGCCGCTATCATATCCCCAGCCTCTATTGCATTAAAAAATTTATGCCTGTTTTCAATATCTGAAATAATCTCTTTTGCCTCATCTTTAAAATCATCAAATTCTAGCAAAATACGGAAAATTTTTATTGCCGCATGCGTATCGCCGTTGCCAAGCAGAGTCTGAGCCTTCATGTAGAGCGAATCTGAATATTTAACCAAAGCTTTGTATTCGGGATACTCTCTTAGAAATGGGTTTTGTTTTAAAATCTCAAAAGAGAGCTTGAACTCCTTTTGCCCTACTGCGCCAACAAACCTTTTATAGACATGCATATTTTGCATAAGCTCTTGAATCATTGGACTTTTTTCGCTGATTCCCCTATATGGCATCAATATCTCTTGAACCTTATAGCCGAGCCTAGCATCAAGAATATACTTCTTTGCAAGCTTAAACGCATCTCTCCACTCAGCCTCCATAGCTTTGTATATCTTTGTCTCTTTGTAGGACGGGTGGAGATTTGCCAAGCCGTAAGCAAGAGAGAGTTTTTTGTTTTTAACAAACATTAAAAATTTGTCATATTCCACGTACTCAAGGATGAGTTTTTGCACATACTGTTTCTTTGATGGGATGATATTGAAACTCTCAAAAAGCTTGAGCGCGCCGTTTTTATCATTGACTTCAAGATACTCTTTTGCCTTTTGAACCGTTTTATCCCATAGGGCATCAAATGCCATCGACGTTTTTGTATATTTTAGAAGCGGGTTCTCTTCCATACATGAGAGCATCAAATCATATTTTTTCTCTTTAAGCATCTCGCTAAAGCGCTTCTCATTCTCAAAT
>KB228053.1_pt141 | contig 20616 bp, 19 predicted proteins | sample 524768 | NCBI WGS metagenome assembly AMQJ01 (sample SAMN00998488, study PRJNA167727) | sediment metagenome | isolation source: subsurface aquifer sediment | place: USA: Rifle, Colorado | collected Aug-2009
CACTTGGATTCCTGCCAATGGCAATATCAACTTCGGCTGGAGCAGAAGTTCAAAGACCTTTAGCAACAGTAGTAATTGGAGGTTTAGTTACTTCAACATTACTTACCATGATCATGCTACCTTTACTTTTTTATATTTTTAATACTAAAAAACCATTTGGTTCTATAAAGCTTCCTAAAAAAGGAATCACGTTATTCATCATTTTTACTTTATTTGGATCCATTAGTGTCAGGGCCCAAGAACCAACCGATAGTATTCAGAAAATATCCATTCAGCAAGCGGTTGATTTTGCTCAAAAGAATAATCCTGCACTTAAAAATGCAAGTTTAAATATTGAATCGGCAAAAAAACAAAAGCAAGGAATCCTAAATTTTGATCCCACAGAATTTTCATATCAAAAAGGGCAAATAAATTCAGATTTAATTGATTATTCTTTTGAGATAAATCAAAATTTCGGTTCTGTTTTAACCCATTACCAAACCGGGAAACTGGTAAATCAAAACATTTCATTAAGCGAAAAGGAATTTGCAATTGTTAAAAAAGAACTTGCCGCCCAAACGAAGATTTCATATTACAATTGGATTTATCTTATAAACAAATTTAAAATTATACAAGAGCAAGTTAGTCTTTATAAGGAGTTTGTAAGAATTGCACAGCTTAAATATGAATTAGGCGAGTCGAATTTACTTGAACAAACACTTGCTGAAACAGAATATGCTTCTTCAAAAAATGAGCTTCTGAAAGCAGCTGAACAATTAATTAAAGCTGAAAATAATCTGAAACAAATCATGAACACCGATGGTAATTTTATACCTGAGTCTGATTCATTAACCATTTATCAGTTGCCTGCAGGTACAGATCCAAACGAAAGGTTTAGCAATTCCATTTTATTGAATTATTATGAAAATCTTTACACCATCGAGAATGTAAAGTACAATATTGAGCGATCGGCTTATTTCCCTGAAATATCGGCCGGATATTTTAATCAGCAAATTGATCAGGTTGATGGATTTACCGGATGGAGCATTGGATTAAGAATGCCAATTTGGTTTTTGCCCCAAAACTCGAAAGTACAAATGGCAAAAATTGAAAAGGAAAAGGCTTTTAACAACTATGAATATCAAAAATTTAATCTCGAAAAAGAAATAGAAAATATGGTAATTCATCTCGACCAGGTTCAAAATGATTTGATCTATTATCATGAAAATGCATTAAAAAAAGCACAGTTGCTAAAAATTACGGCTCAAACCCAATTCGAAAAAGAAGAAATAGAATACATGGAGTTTTTGCAAAGTATAAAAGTTGCTCAGGAAATCAATCTAGGGTATCTGGAAACCTTATATAATTATAACAAAACAGCAATTAAACTTGAATTTTACACTAAATGATACGATTAAAAAAACATAAACGAATGAAAAAAATTATTTATTTATTATCCCTGTCCATATTTATATCATGTTCACCAAACGAGACAAATAATGTTACTGAAGAAGTTGAAAAGATTTCTTCAGATAATAAAACAATAACATTAACTCAGGAACAAATAGCTGTTGCCGGAATAAAAACAGGATCTATCGGCAAAATGAAGATCTCTGAAACAGTTGAGTGTACGGGAACAATTGACGTTCCGCCAGAAGATATTGCATCCGTTTCGCCAATAATTAATGGATTTATTAAATCACTTAACTATAATTCTGGTGATTATGTTAAAAAAGGAGTTGTGTTGGCAACTTTACAACATCCTGATTTTATTCAACTGCAACAGCAATATCTTGAAGCAAAAAGTCAGGTTGATTATTATCAGGAAGAATTTAAACGCCAGGGTGAGCTTACTATTGAAAATGCAGCTTCGATTAAAAAAATGCAAAAGTCAAAAGCTGAATATCTGTCGTATGAAGCTAATTACAAATCACTAAAAGCACAACTGGAATTACTTGGTGTAAATACTGGTAAAATTGAAAAAGAAGAATTTGAAAAAGAATTCAAAATGTTTGCACCCATTAGTGGTACCATATCCAGGTTAAATACAAATCTTGGCCGATTTGTAAGCCCTGAGGCTCCTGTATATGAAATCATCAACGACGAAAACCTCTTTTTACAGTTAAATATTTTTGAAAAGGATTTACCCAAAATTGCTGTTGGTCAAAAAGTAATATTTCGAATATTAAATGATCAGACAGAATATGTTGCAAAAGTTAAACGTATTGGCATTGGAATTGATAAAGCGAACAGAACAACGATCGTTCAAAGTATAATCGATAAAAAGAGCACTAATATTACGCCGGGAAAGTTTATTAATGCATCTGTTCTAATTAACGAAAGAGAGGCTAATACCTTACTTTCTGAAGCAATTGTTTATTTTAACTCCGAGCCTCATGTTTTTATTAAATCAACCAATACGTTTAATCTGGTAAAAGTAAAAACCGGAATTGAACAAAACAATATGATTGAAATATTAGAAGCAGACAATACCTTACTAAAAGCAGAAATTGTTGTTATGGGGACTTATTATTTATCGACAATAATACAGGCTGAAGAGTAAAGTAATTTAATGTGATATTGTCCGTTTAATAACAGTAAAGTATTGAAGATATTGAAAATATAACATACATTTGCAAATCGAATAAAAATTCTAACAACCTAAATGAAAATGGAAGAGCAAAACAACAATCAAAATTTAGAAAATCAACAACAAGCAAATAATCAGGTTCCTGTTGCACCACCCAAAAATAAAAGTGGATTAATGTTTATCCTTATTTTGGTAATTGCACTTTTAGCTGTTGTAACATGGTTATATATTGATCAAAGACAAACCACTGACGAAATTGAAACAGCTTTAACAGCCGAGAAAGACTCTTTACAGTCGCACTTACTGCAATTGCGTACCGAGTATGATGAGTTAATGACCGACAATGATTCGTTAAATTCACATTTAAACGAAGAAAAAGCAAAAATTGATGATCTATTGGCAGAAATAAAAACGGTTAAAGCAACTAACTATGCAAAAATAAAATCATTACAAAACGAATTAGGAACATTGCGTGAAGTAGCTAAAAGTTATGTGCGCCAGATTGACTCCTTAAACACAATGAATCAGGCTTTAGTAGCTGAAAATATTATGGTTAAAAACGAAATCAATGAAGTTACTAAAACAAAGGTTGAATTGGAAGAAAAGAATAAAGATCTTTCTGGAAAAGTAGAATTAGCAAGCACGTTAAGAACAGAAAACATAGAAGCTATTCCAATAAATAAGCGAGGAAAAGCAAACAATAAAATTAATAAGATTGAAAAAATCAAAGTTAGTTTCAGAATTAAAGAAAATGTTCTTGCAGAGGCAGGTGAGAGAGATGTATTCATTCGAATTGCGGGTCCGGACGATTACATTTTAGCTAAATCTGAAGATGATTTATTTGAATATCAAGGTCAAGAAATTGTTTACTCGGCAAAACGCCCCATTGATTATGAAAACAAAAACGTAGATGTTACCGTTTTCTGGGATAATAATGGAGCCTTAATACCAGGGACTTATGAAGTTTATATTTTTGCTGATGGTGACGAAATTGGAAATGCTCAGTTCCTGATTGAAGAAGGTGGATTATTTTAAAACGAGCTTATAGAAATTAAGAAAGGAGCTTTTACAGCTCCTTTTTCATTTACAATCTGCCAGTTACACAAAGAAAAAGCGTGTTTTTATGCTTTCTGTATGATTCGATCGTTTTTTTTAGCAAGTGGAATAGTAAATGCGAATTTACTACCAACAATTTCAACACTTTCGACAAAGATCTCCCCTTTATTCTTTTTTATGAATTCTTTACAAAGTATCAATCCAATACCTGTTCCAGATTCTCTTGCTGCTGCTTCAAAAACAACTTTATTCCCGAAAATTTCAATTTGTATTTGAATATAACGGGATTAAATGTTGTTTTTGATTCATGATTAAGCGATTTAAATTACCTAGTTTACTAGAAAGTTTAAGTTTTTTCCCTGTTGTAGGTATAATCGGTCCACGCCAGGTAGGAAAAACTACCTTGGTTAAACATCTATCTAAATCATTAACAAAAGAAACTATTTATCTTGATTTAGAACATCCTCAAGATTTATCTAAATTAACCGATCCTGTATTATTTTTTAAAAGAAATCAGCATAAGTGTATTATACTTGATGAAATTCAAAGAATGCCGGAATTGTTTCCGATCCTAAGATCCATGGTAGATTTAGAAAGAAGTCCTGCCAGATTCATTATATTGGGTTCAGCTTCACCACATATTAAGAGATTCTTCAGAATCGTTAGCGGGGCGTATAGCTTATGAAGAATTATCACCATTCAATTTGTGCGAAATTATTAAAAACAACGATATTTTTTATCATTGGTTTTCCGGTGGTTTCCCAGATGCATTTTTAGCACCGAATAACTCTTTGAGAGGAAAATGGATTTCAAACTTTGTACAAACTTACATTGAACGAGATTTACCAATGCTTGGTTTAACCGTTAAAACTAATCTTATCCGAAAACTATGGACAATGATTGCTCATATTCATGGAAATGTAATTAATATGAGTAATTTGGCTAAATCACTCGAGATTAGTTCAACAACCATTAAAAGTTATCTCGACTTTCTGGAAGATGCTTTTTTAATCCGCAGGCTCTATTCTTATTCTGCAAACGTAAAAAAAAGGTTGGTTAAATCTCCCAAAATTTACATACGGGATTCAGGTCTATTACATCACCTTTTAAATATCCCAAATTTCGATTCGTTGGAATCAAATCCAACGATAGGATCTTCCTGGGAAGGATATGTAATTGAGCAAATTATACAAAGATTAGATCCGGATACCAGATATTATTTCTATAGAACACATGACGGAGCAGAATGTGACTTGGTATTGTATAAAGGGAATAAAGCATTAAAAGGTATCGAAATAAAATATACGTCAGGCCCAAAACTTACCAGAGGTTTACATCAGGCATTTAAAGATATTGGAACTGACTCAAACTATATAATAACACCCGACAGTGATGATTACTTTATTCACTCAAATATTAGAGTGTGTAAATTATATGATTTCTTAGAAAACTATCTCAACAATTAAATGAATAATTATTGTAAAATACACACTCGTGACTAGTTTAAATGCCGAACGACATGCAGACATGGTGAACGAAATGACTTCTTTTCGGATATACTTTTTTATTTTAGTAAAGGCACTGAAAAAGAAAACTTACTACCAACATTTTCAATACTTTCGACAAAGATCTCCCCTTTATTCTTTTTTATGAATTCTTTACAAAGTATCAATCCAATACCTGTTCCAGATTCTCCAGCAGTTCCTTTCGACGAAACAGGTTTGTCTAATTTAAATAAATTACTTAGATTATCTTCAGATATGCCAATGCCAGTATCTTCAATGCTTACTTTACAAAACTCCAATTCTTTTTGATATGAAAGAGTTACTTCTCCTTTTTGAGTAAATTTAATTGCATTCGATACAAGATTCCTGATAATTGTTGAAAGCATATTTACATCTGCAAACACCAAAACCTCATCTCCTTCAATAAACTTAAGTGAAATAGATTTTTCTTTTGCCTGTTCGTTTAGTAAGCTTATTTTTTCCCTGATTAATTGCTTAATTTCAATTTCTTGTGGATGATATTCTATTCCTTTTGTTTGCGACAGAGACCAATCAAGCAAATTGGTTAAAAGATCGTGGGTCTCATTAGATCTTTTATATATTAAATCGGCATATTCACTGATTTCCTCTTTGCTTATTTCATTAAGATTTGATTTTAGCAACTCGCTCATTCCAATTAGTGTATTAAAAGGGCTGAGTAAATCATGAGCAATAATTGAAAAAAAACGATTTTTTGTGTCAACTGCTTTCTTAAGATCAGAAGCCTGATTTTGTATTTCCTCCTTTTGTTTAAGGATTTCATCATTTTGCTTTCTGAGCAATAAGATTGCCCTTTTTTGTTTGCGTCGACTATTCAATAATACAAATACCAAAAAGGTAATTAAAAAAAGTATGGATATAATTGAGACCACAACTATGCGTTGTCGCTGTATTTGCGACTCATTAAATCTGTTTTTATTTTTTAAAAGTTCATTTTCCTGTTCTTTTTTATTGGTCTCATAGCGTGTTTGCATCTCAATAATCTGATTGCTTTTTTCTTCATTGAAAACACTATCCTTATAAACATTGAATTTTTTATAATTCGACAAGGCCAAATTCTCCTGGTTTGTTTTTTCAAAAGTAAGTGCCAGCTGTTCATATGCCGACATGAGTAACCTTTTTGAATTGACCTGTTGTGCATATCTTAGCCCCTTTTCCAAATGAAAAAGTGATTTTGAATAATCTCCCAGATCTCTATAAGATTCTCCAATATATATAAGACTTCGTGCAATATATCTTTTGTCACCAAGCTTTTCATTTACAGCTAATGTCTTTTGATAATACTCCAGAGATAAATTATATTCGCCTATGGTATGATAAACCTTCCCCAAGTCACTATAACAAATTGCTTTCCCTTTTTCATTATTATTATTAATATTTGCATCCAAAGATTTTTTATAAAATTCAATTGCTCTTTGATAATCTTTCTTAAGTTCATAGATCCAGGCTATTGAATTGTAATTTATTGCAATACCTAAATAATTATTCCTTTTTTGTTCTAATTCCAGTGCTTTATAGTAATAAGGTAAAGCTTCATCGTAATTTTCCTGATAAGTATATATAATTCCAATGCTATTTGAAGCAATAGCAATGTTTCTTAAATCGCCAATCTCTTCAGCAAGCTGAAGCGCTTCTAAATGATACTCAAGAGCTTTACTGTCTTCTGCTAAACGCCTGTATGTAACACCTAAGTTATTGGAAACATTCATAATTATTTCCTTTTCATTTATTTCTTTTGCCAAATCGTATGCCTTCAGCAATATTTCCAAAGAATTTTGAAATTTCCCTTCCTGGCGATAAAGCTTCCCTTTTGTACCAGTCGTTTGGGCCGTTAGATATTTGTTTCCTGATTTTTGAGTAATTGAAATTGCTGAATCGATAATCATATGAGCTGAATCGAAGTTCTCATTTTCAGCATAAAGAGAAGAAATATACTCTAAACTTTCTATAATTTCTGTTTCGCTTTTACTTTGCTTTGTTGCTCTTAAAGCACTATCAATTTTATTTATTTCATTATTTTGAAACAAATCTAAACCCAAAGACGTGTTTCCAGTAAAAATCAAGTTTAAGAAAAAAAGTATTTTAATGGTTCGCCACACACTAAATTGTTTTTGTATGATATGTAAATATAATTAATTCCTAAATATTGAGGAGTTTAAAAGCTAAAAAAAGGTCGGAAGATAAAAATCTTTCGACCCTGATTACTTAAAAGCTACTCTTTTATCCTTTCACGGGTCTGTTATGCAAACCGCATTCTCGTTTTTCGGGTTGTTCCCACCACCAACGTCCGGCACGAACATCTTCACCTGGAAGGATAGCACGTGTACATGGCTGGCAACCAATGCTTGGAAACCCTTGTTCATGAAGTTCGTTAAAAGGCACATTGTTTTCTTTAATATAATCCCAAACCTGATCTTCGGTCCAATTAATAATCGGATTAATTTTGAATAATGCGTGTTGCTCATCCCACTCAACCAATTGATTATTAAACCGGGTAATTGATTGATCTTTACGCAAACCACAAATCCATGCTTCCAGTCCCTTAAATGCTCTGTTTAACGGTTCTTTTTTTCGCAAATAGCAACACCTTTCACGATTTTCAACGCTATGATAAAACAAATTTATTCCCTTTTCCTGAACCATTTCTTCCACCTTATTATAATCGGGGAAAAAAACATTAATTTTTATTCCGTAATGATTGCTTGTTTTTTCAATCAGATTATATGTTTCGGGGAACAACCTTCCGGTATCAAGAGTAAAAATATTTACACTTTTATCGATTTTACAGATCATGTCGGTTAGTACCTGATCTTCTGCTCCTAAACTTGAAGCAAATCCTACCTTATTTTCACATTTATCAATAAAATATTTTAAGACTTCTTCAGGGGATTTATCTTTTAATTCAGCGGTCATTTTTTTGGCCTGTTCAACTTTTTCCATCTCTCTCTTTTTATCTGAATTTAGGTTTGCAAAAATATAAAATTATTCTTCGGCATTTTAGTTTTTAAACCCCGATTTTACTAATTAAGTAAAGGTATAACATTTTGCAGGTATATATTGTTTACAGTAAAATCATCTCTTTCTTTTGTTTGATTATACCTTTATATTTTATAAGTTTACTGGTTGGTTTCACTTAAAAAATGATACTATGATACCAGAAAATTTTATTAAGTATATTGAAAATAGTTTAAAAAAAAACTGGGATCTTCCTGCCTTAACAGACTATCAAGGCGAAAGTTATAAATATCAGGATGTTGGTCGAAAAATTGCCCGAATACACATTATGTTCGAGGAATGCGAAATTAAAAAGGGTGATAAAATTGCACTTATTGGGAAAAATTCAGCAAACTGGGCAATGGCCTATTTAGCAATTATTACTTATGGAGCCACAGTAGTTCCAATTTTACCAGATTTTTTACCTAACGACGTACATCATATTGTTAATCATTCCGATTCTGTTGTATTATTTACCGGAGATCCGATTTGGGAAAACCTTGATGAAAAAAGTATGCCCAATTTGAGAGGTATTTTTTCTTTAACTGATTTCAGAATATTAATTGAAGGTAACAAAGAAAATATAAAGAAGATTTATGATAAATTAGACCAACTATATGAGGATATTTATCCGGGAGGCATAACTTCAGAAAAACTTTCCTTTGATGAAGTGTCAAATGAAGAAATTGGAGTGTTAAATTACACTTCTGGTACTACAGGATTTTCAAAAGGAGTGGTTCTTCCGCTTAATAGTTTGGCTGCAAATGTTCGATTCGCTCACAGAAACATGCCACTGAATTCGGGAGATAAGATTGTATCTTTTTTGCCTTTGGCACATACATACGGATGTGCCTTTGAATTTTTATGGCCATTTACTATTGGATGCCATATTCACTTTCTAACACGAACCCCTTCGCCAAAAATAATTATTCAGGCTTTTCAGGAAGTAAAACCTGCTATCATTATTACGGTTCCTTTAATCATGGAAAAAATTTATAAAAAACAAATTTTACCCATTTTAGGGAAAAAATCAATGCAGTTTTTATTAACCCTTCCATTATTAGATAAAGCTATTTACAATAAAATTAAAAATAAATTAACCGACGTTTTTGGAGGAAATTTTAAGGAAGTTGTCCTTGGAGGTGCAGCTTTAAACAGTGAAGTTGAGTTATTTTTAAACAAAATCAAATTTAACTATTCGGTTGGTTATGGAATGACAGAATGTGGCCCTCTTATTAGTTATGCGAATTGGGATAAAACAAAGTTTACCTCATCAGGTAAAATGGTTGACACATTAGAAGTTAAAATCGATTCAAATGACCCTTATAATGAAGTAGGTGAAATAATGGTTCGCGGAGAAAATGTGATGTATGGATATTACAAAAATGTAGAAGCGACAGAACAAGCTATAGATAAAGATGGCTGGCTACATACAGGAGATTTGGGGATAATCGATAGCGAAAACTTTGTTTTTATCAAAGGAAGAAATAAAAGTTTACTTTTAGGCCCATCCGGAGAAAACATCTATCCAGAAGAGATTGAAGCTAAATTAAATAACATGCCTTATATTCAGGAATCGGTTGTTATTGAAAAGGATGGTAAGTTAGTTGCTTTGGTTTACCCAGACTTAGAAGCTACCGATCAAGAAAAAATTAATGAAGCAAGATTGATCGAAATTATGGAGGAAAATAAAAAAGAGGTAAACCTAAATCTCGCTAAATATATGCAAATAACTAAAGTCAAAATTTTTCCTGAAGAATTTGAAAAAACGCCAAAGCGAAGTATAAAAAGATACCTTTATGCTACAACAGAATTATAACAAAAGGAGCACCCACCACAGGTGCTCCTAACCACTTTAAAACTACTTTGAAAAGAATAGCCTTTCGGCTAGAAAAAAATGTTAGCCCCAACAGCTATAGAAAATATATTCTCATCCCAGTCCTCCTGAGCTTTTAAATTGTAATAAACATAATCTGCAAGCGTATTTACTTCACAAAATATATCCACACTTGAAAAGTATCTTTCTTCTTTAAATTTAAAATTAGTTTTTAATCCAGCATTTATGCATGCATAAAAACTATTGGAAGAATAATAACCTGAAGGATATTTTTCAGGAACGCTCATGTACGAATTCTCACCCGGTTCAAAACTTGCCGAAAAACCTAAAGTTGGACTAATATTGTAATTATTCAAGATATTGAATGTGTACAATCTAAAGGTAAATTTATTTGTAAAAGTATGAATTGTTGCATTTCCTTTATGTTTTGGAACAAATCCATAAATGAAATCTGTATGTATATTATTTTTACACCAGGAGTATCCTAATCCTAATGACATAAATCCTATATTTCCAGCATATTGAATTTTAAAATAATCCGGTTTGAACCATTTTTCTTTTTCCTCAAGAATTTCGAAATCTTCTTGTGCACATAAATATCCTGTTGAAGGAAGTAAGAAACAGAGAAAAAAAAGTATGCATTTATGATGTTTCACCAGGTTTAATATTTAATCGATTCAACATAGTTATCATCCTCATTCACTGTTATTATGCAGTATTCTTTATCCATAATAGATTCAACAGCCAAATATTTCATCCCGTCATTATAGTAATCTCCATATTCGTATCGATGTATATGTCCGTGGATTGACAAATCAACATCGTATTGAATCATTAATTGTTTATATTTTTCTTCGCATTCGTTTGTAAATTGCTCTCCATATGGAGGAATATGGCAAATCACAAAAACATTTTTGTATTGTCCTGAATTTAACAATTCTTGCTCTAACCACTCAAAATCCGGCGTTTTATTACTTTCCCAGAAAATGTCATCAAAAAGAATAAACAAGTTATTTGCAAACGAAAAACTTTTATTTGGTTCACCAAACATTTGTTTATAAACCTGATCGCCATTTGATTTATAATCGTGATTACCGATCACCGTGATATAGGGTTGTACTATTTTGCGCATGTTTTCATGAAATAATTCGTACTCTTTTAAATATCCATGATCGGCTATATCTCCATTAACAATCACAAAATCAATATCTTTCTTCGAGTTAATGTTTATAATAGCTTCGTTTAATTCATGATAGTTATAATGAGAATCAGCAATTACAGCGAATTTTATTTCTTCTTGAAGAGAATCCCCTGTAATTAAATAATTCATATTTTTTTCATATGTATCTTTATATGAACTTTTAACATTAGCAGCATAAGGGCTATACTCGAAGTAATCTTCGCAACTGCTCAAAAAAACAGTTAACAGTATTATACTAATGCATTTTAATCCTTTTAACATCTTTAATCTTAAGTTTATTGTACTAATTTTTAATTCTGCGAATAAATTCCTGTTGAACTTTTTCCTAAAAAATAAATGGTGTCCGAAATTCGTTCCATTCTAAGAATTTCATTATCTGGAATATGAACCGCAAACTCCTGTTGAATTTTTTTAGCCAGACCCATTAAGTCTAACATATCAAGGTTCAAGTCAAAATAATAATCTGTGTCCTTTGATATTTTGTGCCTATCAACTCCAAAATCTATCAAAACCTTTTTTAATCTTCTTTCAATATTTTTCATAAGAAACGTTTTATTCCGACCGTTCGGTATGTTGTGTTTTAAAATTTTTTTATTTCTTAATACAATAATATAATTGCTCAAACGCTTTTTCTAAATGAGAATATAATATATGAGGATTTGACGAGAAGATTGAGTTTAATGCAATACCATCCTGTAACCATTGAAATTGATTAGCTAAAGTTTCAATATCCAGGTCATCCTTTATTTCTCCTTTATTTATTCCATATTGAACAATTTTTTTCCAAAAAGCCAATTCATTTTTATTTGAGCTTTCAATCTTTTTATGAAAATCGGGAGCATAGTTAGCAACATCCAACATTAACCTGTAATATCCCATTCCGGAAGCGTCAGCACCAACATAGCTTGTAATCATTTTTGCCATTTTTTTTACATTATCGATATACATCTTCATGTATTCATAAAATGAAACTTCCGGATTAATAATCATTTCCTGATTAAAGGGGGAAATTGAAAAAAATAAATTATCAAGTGTTTCGATAAAAAGCTGTTCCTTGTTTTCGAAATAATGATAAAATGCACCTTTCGACAAACCTGTTGATTTTACCAGCATACTCATAGTTACCTCTTTATATCCCTTTTGAAGGAAGAGTCTGAAAGCAGTTAAAATAATATGTTCTTTCGTTGGATTCATAAAACCGACCGTTTGGTATGCAAATATATAAACTCTTTTTTATTTAAAAAATCTTTTGCCGAATATTTAACTTTTTTTATCATTCTAAATTATACCAATTTATTTTTTGATCAAGCTGGTTATTATTTATAACTTTGGAAATATTGTTTAACTATGAAGCGTTTTGTAATAATTGTTGCCGGAGGATCTGGACAAAGAATGGGAAGTTCCATTCCAAAACAATTTTTATCCATTCATAAAGAAATTATTCTCATGAAAAGTATTCGTGCTTTTTATGAGTTTGATTCAACCCTAAAAATTATTCTGGCACTTCCTGAAAATCATATTTCGTATTGGAATGATTTATGCCAAAAACATAAATTCTTGATTGAGCATTCAATTGTATCAGGAGGCTTAACGAGGTATCATTCAGTTAAAAATGCTCTTGAAAAAATTAACACCAATGGTATTGTAGCAATACACGATGGGGTGAGGCCCCTTGTAAGTCAGGCTACTATTGAGCAGGTTTTTGAAATTGCCACAATAAATGGCAATGCCATTCCGTATATTGACCTTATTGATTCTTTAAGATTTGTTGATTCACATTTAAATTATCCGGCAGACAGAAATAAATACAAATTAATTCAAACTCCCCAGGCTTTTGATTGTGAATTAATAAAACGTGCCTATGAACAAGAATACGATAAATCCTTTACAGATGATGCATCAATCGTTGAAAAACTTGGAATAAAAATTAACCTTGTTCCTGGAAATCCAGAAAACATAAAAATTACTTCGCAGACTGACATTAAAATTGCAGAAGCTTTATCAGTTTAATTGTCAGCATGAAACACTAAAAAAGGAATGTTTGTGTGAAACAAAACTTTCCTTGCAATACTTGGATTAAATAATTTTGAGATTAAATTTCTTTTATGTGTAACTAGTGATATAATATCAATTCTCTTTTCACGAATAATATTTTGTATCCCGTTTAAAAAGTCATCGTCTTCAATTACACTGCATTCAATTTCATAATCGGGATAATGAGTTGTTAATTTTTCTTTAAAGCCGGTCATTTTTGCCTTATCCCAAAGGTTAGTATCTTCACTTCCAATATGTGCACAGTATAAACGAAAATCAAATGGAGATAAGGTATACATCAACTTTTTTATTGCAATATAATCCGACTCATCAAAATTAGTAGCATACAAAACATTAATGGTAGCAATACCTTCATATAATGAATCTTCAGGGATAACCAATACAGGAACTTTGGAGTCTTCAATTATTTTGGCAGTAACACTACCAATCAAATCATTTTCTCTTTCACCTCTTCCTCGTGTTCCAATAATGATAACATCCGGCTTATAATCTCTGCTTTCTTCTATAATTTCTTCGCTTGCAATTCCGCGTTTCAAGCTATAGTCTAATTTAACACCCTCAATTTTATCCTTTTCAATTTTATCTTTTAAATCTTTGTAAAACTCCTCCATATTGGTCTTTGCACGGATTTCAATTTCTCTGATTATCTCATCCATATTAACCTGATAATAATACGTGTCGGTTAAAGGCATTGAATTTACTACCGGGTTATAATAAACGTGCATTAGTTTAATTTCAGCATTAAGTTTTTCGGCTAGTCCAATGGCATAACGACAAGCATTTACTGAATAATCACTAAAATCAATTGGAACTAAAATTCGTTGTACACTTCGGTCGGCTGTACTAAGTTCATCCTGATACTCATCACGGAAATGATCGCTTACTTTTTCGACAATTCGTAAGGCTTTTTCTAAATCGCGAGAACTTACACGAACTTTTACACCACCTGAAATGACTGAATGAATTAGATTAATATTTTTCAGATAACACTCTACTCCTTCAGCTTCAAGTCTTGTTCGAAGAATTTCCGCTCGTGCATAATTATGAATTGCGATTGTTATTAATTTATCTTCCATAACTCAAGTTTTAAACGTTACATACTAAACCAGAAACAACAATCAGTCAATAAATTATATATACTCCCTGGCACCTATCTTTTCATAAAACAAATTTGCAAATGTTTTTAAACTTGTTGGTATTTGTTTCAATAAGAGATCAAAATCAGGTTCTGTTTCCCGATCAACTAATATTTCATTTGAATTAACTGGTGGTGGTGGAACAGAACACTTACCAACATAAGGTAGAATTTGCCAACTTTCGGAATGTTCCATAAACATTGGGAGTAATTCAAAAGCAATAATGAGTAATTTACCTCTATTAATTTTGTCTTTACGTCTTAATTTATTAACCTGATATTGTACCCACTCATTAGCAACCTGATATTTTACAATATCTACTTTACTAAAGGCTGCAGCCAAGAGATTGCTTTTATAGGAATCGAAATTGTACCAATAATCTTTTAATTCACTGTTTGGAGGATCCTTTTCCCATTTCTGTCCTAAAAAGTTTAACGAATATAATGCGACCACATGACTCAACAGCTGAATAAACCAACTTTTCATTCTTGGATCACAATAAATTCTGCCTAGTTCTTGTGTAAACTGAAATGCGACCTGGTTGTAATTTAAATCGGAAATATTCAATGCTATTTTATAAAAGTCCATCCCAACAGGCCAGTAAAAAGCAGGCCCGGATATTTGATCGTTAATTAACTCAATACTTTTATAACCTAACGGAGGGCCTCCAGGAATGAGCCTTTCAAACTCCTCAATAATGTCCTTAATAACTAACATTAATTTATCATTTTGTTCTTTGCTTTCAAAGACATTAATTTTGATTATCCATTTTTCCATATATCTTGTATTAAGTATTGATTAGATAAATTATCCATGCTACTTTGGATAAATCACAAGAGGTTTGAGCCGCAATTCAATTTGTTATAATGTACGAAAAAAACAGCCACAAATCAAGTTAAATTCCTGCTTTTTAATTTTTATATGAGTTAATAAGTCTTTTATATCGAGTGAAAAATATTATTTTTGTGTGATTAATTACAATACCAGACTTATGGAACAAAGAAGAAGCTTTATTAAAGATTTATTAGTATCGACAGAGATTGATCGGGAAGTTAACGCAAAAGGTTGGGTACGAACCAAAAGAGGAAATAAACAAGTAGCTTTCGTTGCTTTAAACGATGGCTCTACAATTCATAATATACAGCTTGTAATTGATCTGACTAATTTTACTGAAAATCAAATTAAAGAAATTACTACCGGAGCTAGTTTAAGTGTAAATGGAATGCTTGTAAAATCGATGGGACAAGGACAAAGCGTTGAAATACAAGCAAAAGAAATTCAGGTATATGGTACTGCCGATCCTGAAACATATCCTTTACAAAAGAAAGGTCATACGCTTGAGTTTTTAAGGGAGATTGCTCACTTAAGATTTCGTACAAATACCTTTGGTGCTGTATTTAGAATTCGTCATGCCATGGCATTTGCTATTCATAAATATTTTAATGACAGAAATTTTTACTATTTACATACTCCCATTGTAACAGGATCAGATGCTGAAGGAGCAGGAGAAATGTTTCGGGTTTCTACTCTTGATATCGAAAATCCTCCAAAAACAGAAGACGGCAAAATCGATTTTACACAAGATTTTTTTGGAAAAGAAAGCAACTTAACCGTTTCGGGTCAATTAGAAGCTGAATTAGGTGCTACTGCTTTATCGAATGTTTATACTTTCGGACCAACTTTCAGGGCTGAAAACTCTAATACACCGCGGCATTTGGCTGAATTCTGGATGATTGAACCAGAGATGGCTTTTTACGACATCCATGATAATATGGATTTAGCTGAAGACATGCTTAAATATCTTATTAGGTATTCTTTAGAAAATTGTATTGATGATCTAAAATTCTTAGAAAATCGTTTGATTGAAGAAGAAAAGAATAAACCTCAGAACGAAAAATCAGAGATGACCTTAATAGAAAAACTAAATCTTATTCTTAAGGATGATTTTGTTCGATTAACGTATACCGAAGCAATTGAGGTTCTTAAGAATTCAACCCCTTCAAAAAAAGGCAAATTTCAGTTTCCAGTAGAATGGGGTATTGATTTACAATCTGAGCACGAAAGATATTTGGTAGAAAAGCATTTTAAAAAGCCGGTTATTTTGGTAGATTATCCAAAAGATATCAAAGCCTTTTACATGAAACAAAATGACGATGGTAAAACCGTTCGTGCTATGGATATTCTGTTCCCCGGAATTGGCGAAATTATTGGAGGCTCACAAAGAGAAGAGATTTACGATAAATTAGCTGCAAGGATTTCAGAGATGGGAATCCCAGAAAAAGATATGTGGTGGTACCTGGAAACAAGAAAATATGGAACGGTGCCTCATAGTGGTTTTGGTTTAGGATTCGAACGATTAATTCTTTTTGTAACAGGAATGGCAAATATCCGCGATGTAATTCCATTTCCAAGAACACCTAAAAATGCCGAATTTTAATTAAATTTAGACAAATATTTAGTACAGGAAATGTTAAGACAGAGTTTACAACAGAAACTATTACAAAAGCTTTCACCTCAGCAAATTCAGATGATTAAGCTGCTGGAGATACCTACCATACAGCTTGAACAAAGAATCAAAAAGGAGTTGGAAGAAAACCCTGTGCTCGAAGAAGGTTCTGAATTAGATGAATTTCAGGATAACAATGAAGAGGAAATTTCTGAAAGTAATCTTGAAAACGATGCTGATGAGTTTTCTTTAGATGACTACATAAACGAAGAAGATATTCCTTCGTATAAGCTGTCTTCAAACAATTACTCAAAAGATGATAAAAAAGAAGAAATTCCTTTTTCAACGGGGATCTCTTTTCACGAACATTTGCAAAATCAAATCGGTTTAAGGAATCTGAACGAAAAACAAGAAGTTTTAGCATTATACTTAATAGGAAACCTCGATGACGATGGCTATGTTCGACGAAAACTTGAAGCTATTGCCAATGATTTAGCTTTTTCTCAAAATATAGAAACAGATGAAGATGAACTTCTTGAAGTATTAAGAATCGTTCAGGATTTAGAACCCTTAGGTGTTGGCGCAAGAAATTTGCAAGAGTGTTTATTAATTCAGGTTGAAACTAAAGATCAATCTGTTTCTGAAATTAAATTAGCACGAAAAATTTTAAAGTATTATTTCGACGAGTTTACAAAAAAGCATTACGATAAAATAATTACCCGGTTAAATATCTCTGAAGAAGAACTTAAAAACGCAATTCAGGAGATTTTAAGACTTAACCCAAAACCGGGAGGTAATTTTGCAGATTCTTCACGATCAGTTCAAACATTAGTGCCAGATTTTACCCTTGAAAATAATGAGGGTGAATTACAACTTTCATTAAATTCACGCAATGTGCCGGAACTTCGATTAAGTTATACCTATACCGAAATGCTTCAATCGTACCAGTACAAGAGTAAAAATGAAAAAACTAAAAGTGATAAAGAAGCTATAAGCTTTGTGAAGCAAAAACTAGATTCAGCAAAATGGTTTATTGATGCCATAAAACAGCGTCAGAATACCTTAATGCTTACCATGAACGCCATCATAGAATACCAATACGAATATTTTCTTGATGGTGATGAGTCGATGCTTAAACCCATGATATTAAAGGATATTGCTGAAGTTACAGGCCTTGATATTTCAACCATTTCGCGAGTTGCAAACAGCAAATACATACAAACACATTTTGGAATTTATTCTTTAAAGTACTTTTTCTCCGAAGGACTCCAAACAGAATCCGGGGAAGAAGTTTCAACAAGAGAAATTAAATCCATTTTAAAAGAGTGTATTGATAACGAAGAAAAGAAAAAGCCTTTAACAGACGACAAATTAACTGATATTTTAAAAGAAAAAGGATATCTAATTGCAAGAAGAACAGTTGCAAAATATCGCGAGCAGTTAAATATACCTGTAGCGCGTTTAAGAAAAGAACTATAAAATGGTTAAGAATCTAGCAAAAACATTTTCGATATTATTTCATCCTCTGCTTCTCCCAACTATTGGCATGTTAATTCTTTTTAACTCCGGGTCAGTATTAGAATATCTGCCTTTTCAGGCTAAAAAAGTTATACTGCTTGTTGTTGGTGTTAGCACGTTCGTTCTTCCGTTAACCTTTGTGCCATTTTTCATTTTTCAGAAAATCATTAAAAATGTTCAAATGGAAAATAACAGAGAAAGACTAATTCCATTTTTTGTTACGTCTGTTTTATATATTTTTTGTTATTATCTGTTGGTAAGATTAGGGGCCCCGCAAACAATTTCGAAATTTATTTTAGCTGCATCAATTACTGTTGTTATTCTTTTACTTTTTTCATTTAAATGGAAAATTAGTGCTCACATGATGGGTATTGGCGGACTAACAGGTGCCTTAATTGCTGTTTCGTTCAGACTAAATGTAAATCTTGAATATTTTATCATAGCTGCTATTTTGATTTCTGGTTTTATCGGATTTTCAAGATTAATACTCAAAACACATACCCCTTGTCAAATATATACAGGATGGGTCGTTAGTGTCGTAGCTGCTTTTATTGTAATTCTACTGTAATAATCCTAATACTCTTTCTTCTAAATTTAACGATTCTGTCATTTTAATTTCCGGGAATTCAGGTACTTGCTTGATATCCTTTTGAAGATTAAAATTCTTTTGCGAAACTGAATAAAAAAATCCTTTTTGTTTTAAATACCCGGCTAAGTATTCTTGTTCGGTTTGACCGGGAGTTGGAACAAGAATGGCTTTTTTCTTTAGTTGAAACAAATCCATAATGGAACTATAGCCTGATCGGCATACTACTATTTCTGATTTTTTTATCAACGTGAACAAATCCTCTGCATTAAGAATATTATTGACAGGAAAATCAAAAGGATGCTCGCTTTGAGAGGAGGTTCCTCTGACAATTTCATATTTTAATACTGAGTTTTTTGTTTGGTCGCAAATTATTTTCTCGAAAACACTTCTTTGTGGCTCGGGACCAGACAATATAAAAAGAACGTCAATTTTAGAATCTGTATTCTCTTTTGCTATGTATTCAAATCTAGAAAGAGGACCGATAAAAAACGTATTCTTTAACGTGTCTTTTACATGCGACAATTCTCCCGAAAGGTTATTTTGTCCTTCAAAATCGGGGATCCAACACTCTTCGTAGTTACGTATTAATTTATTAGAAATTTTATGGTAAACAGGTTCAAATATCTTCAATAATCCCGGGAATTTGATTCTTAACTGATGTGTGATAAAAACATTGTGGGTTTTTTTATTCCACAGTCCAAAGCGGGGATCTGAAATAACGATACCAATTTTATTGTTTTTTATAATTTCTTTAAGTAGTAAATGTTCTTTTATTGTCCAGAATAAAATTGATGGAATAAGCATTAACATCTTAAATACCTGGGATTCAAATCTCGAATATTGAACCTTGTAAGATTCAAAATTGATAAATTCTAATTCAGGAAATTCCTTTTTTAAATACGCTAATGAATCTCCACTTGCAGCAATTATAATGTTAAAGTTATGTTTAAGCAATAATCTAATAATGGGAACATCTCTTGTTGCATGACCCAAACCCCAGTTCAAAGGACATATAAGTACTTTTTTTCTTGTCATTATTACTTCTTGGTTTTCAAATATAAAAAGATTTCTTTCTCAACTTAAATATAAATGAGCATTTAATTCCCCTCTCAGTTCCTTTAAACATAAAGTATCAACTAACTTAATGATAATTATCATTTTATTTAATTATGTTCAACCTAAATTTGTATATTCTTTTACCAAAATTTTTATCATGGGAAACATAGTAAATTCTGAACCTTACCAGTGGAAAGATGAATATACTGTAAATATTACAGTTATTGACGAACAGCATAAGAAATTTTTATCCATAATTAATGATTTAAAATTAATTATTAACGGAAAGTCTTGTAAAGAAAAAGTTTCAGATATATTTTTTCAATTAGCTTATTTAATTGATTATTACTTTTTAAAAGAAGAAATCTATTTTAATGATTTGAAATATCCAAATTTTGATCATCATAAAAAACAACACAATCTTTTTATTGATCGGGTAATCCAATTTCAGAAAGATTTAGAAAACAATAAGCCTGATCTGTGCCTGGAAATTTACCAGTATTTAGAAAATTGGTTTGACGAACATATTCTTAAATACGACAAAGAAGCAGTTGAGTATTTAAAAAACGGGGGTGTAAAATAAAATGTATTAACCTCAGGGCTTACCCTGAGCGT
>KB228775.1_pt55 | contig 20612 bp, 25 predicted proteins | sample 524768 | NCBI WGS metagenome assembly AMQJ01 (sample SAMN00998488, study PRJNA167727) | sediment metagenome | isolation source: subsurface aquifer sediment | place: USA: Rifle, Colorado | collected Aug-2009
ATTTTCAAAAGTTCCAAATATTCAAGTTACGATATATACAAATAATATCTCAAAGCAACTCAAACTTGATTATGAAAAATACACTAAACAATACGGCAACATCACACTCAAAACTTTTAAAAACTCTCATGATAGATTTATGATTTTAGATAAAAAAAAGATTTTTCATCTTGGTGCAAGTCTTAAAGACCTTGGTAAAAAATGGTTTGCATTTTCTAAAATAAATATAGATGTTGATGATTTATTATCGAAACTCAATTAATAGGGATTGTAGTGTTTTATGTTTCTTTTAACGCTTTTGCTACCTTCTTTTTGAACTATCAAGAAACACTTGACAGTTGAATTTTTTGACATATAAGTTTATTTACCTGCTAAATTTTTAAGAGTTGGGTTATTTATAAGCTCTGCATTGATGCTCTCAAGATTTGAAAGCACTATGAGTTGCTCTACGCTTGCATAGTCTCTAACATTACCATCTTTGTCTTTGTTCGCGTCCCGCCACTCTTTTGCAGTCATCCCAAACAAAGCTACATTTAGTAAATCTGCTTCATTTGCATAAATAAAGCTCTCTTTTGGTTTGTTTATTGTCCGTGGCATCAAATGCTCTTTTATAGCATCCGTATGAATTTTGTAGTTTATCTTTGACAAACTTCTACTCAAATCCCATTCAAGCGATTTGTTTTGTATCTCATCTTCTTTTAGTCTTTGGAACTCTTTTATGAGAAATAGTTTAAACTCGGCACTTATCCAAGATGCAAATTCAAATGCTATATCTTTGTGAGCATAAGTACCGCCGTATCTACCTGCTTTGGAGATTATGCCTATGGCAGATGTTTTTTCTATCCATCTTTTTGGTGTAAGAATAAAACTATTTACTCCAGCTTGCATTTTAATTCCATCGAATTCGATGGAATTAAAATTATCATTATTGATTCTTTCCCATAAACCTAAAAACTTTGATTTATACCGAATTTAACTCTGCCGTTGATAGTTTAAAGCAAAGAAGTGATTTTTATCAAACAATGTTATAATCACAGTATAAAAATATTTAGTAGAGGGGTGTTTCATGCATACAATTAAATTGAGTGTTTCAGATAACATCTATGCACAGATACTTTCTCTGTTTCAAACATTTCCATCGAATGAACTTAAAGTTGTTGAAGATACTCCATCTTTTGTAGTTAGTGATGTAAATGAGGCAAAAAAAAGAGTTTTTGAAGCAGAAAAAAATGCCAAATATATAGACCATGATGAGTTGATAAAAGAGATAGATAAGCATATAGATTCTTTATGAAAATAGTTTATGAAGAGCATTTTGTAAAGTCACTTAAAAATATACTTAGCTACATAGCCCTAGATAAAAAATCAGCCGCTAAAACCTTCAAATCAAAACTTATAACCCATATAGGGCAAATCCCAAATAATCCAAAAATGTATAAAAAATCATTTTATAGCAATGATGAAACATATAGAGATATGGCATTTCAAGGCTATACCGTAACCTATAAAATTGAGCAAACAGAGATAAAGATTTTAGAAATCTTCAAATGGCAAGATAAATAGATTATTTACCTCTATTTTTCACAAGTTCCAAAATAATCCCTCTCTTTTTGAAAACTTCTTCTTCAGTGACATCTTTTTCATAAAGTGCACCTGTCGGGCATACATAGACGCATTTTCCGCAGCTTGTACAACTCTTTGAGTCAGCCCACGGCTCATCCATGTCATGAATTATTCTTGTGCTCAGTCCTCTGCCTGCCAAGCCTATGGCATATGCACCTTCTATCTCATCGCAGACACGAATGCATCTTGTGCAGAGTATACATCTGTTTGGGTCATTCACAAAGTTTTTATGCGAAGCGTCTATCTCAAATCTTTGGTTTAGATATGGAACTTGTATATGTTCAAGCGGCAACTCTACCGACTTGCTTTGAAGTTCGCAATCTCCGTTTGCCACACATGTACTACATGTATGAGACCTTTCGCTAAAAAGCATTGAGAGTATCATTTTTCTGTTCGCTTCAATTTTTGGCGAGTTTGTTATGACTTCCATCCCCTCTTTTATCTTTGCCGTACATGCCGGTATGAGTTCATGAGAGCCTTTTATCTCTACGATGCACATTCTACATGAACCGACACAGCTAAGACCCTCTAAGTAGCAGAGAGTAGGAATCTCTATGCCGTGTTCGCGCGCCACTTCAAGTACGGTCTGGTTTGATTGTCCGGTGATATCGACACCGTTAATTTTAAAGGTTTTAACCCTTACTTTTTCTCTAATCATCTCTAATTCCTGCAAGATATTCATCTTCAAAATATTTTATTGTACTTAGAACAGGATTTGGCGCAGTTTGTCCTAAGCCGCAAAGGCTGGCGCTTTTTACAATTTCGCACATCTCTTTTAATAGTTCAAAATCACTCTTAGTGGCTTTTTTGTTTATAAATTTGTCAAGAAGCAGTGTAAGCTCGGTTGTTCCTACTCGGCAAGGTGTACACTTTCCGCAAGATTCGCTTCGGCAAAAATCCATAAAAAATCGTGCGATTTCTACCATATTTGAGCTGTCGTCGATTACTATGAGTCCGCCGCTTCCCATGATAGAGCCTGCATTTTTCAAAGATTCATAATCCACATGCAGATCTAACAAAGATTCCGGTATACACCCTCCGCTTGGACCTCCCGACTGGATGGCTTTAAACTTTTTCCCATCAGGCACTCCGCCGCCGATGTCAAAGATAAGCTCTCTTAAAGTCGTACCCATTGGAACTTCTACAAGCCCTGTGTTTTGTATATGCCCCGTAAGTGCAAAAACTTTTGTTCCGCTTGAGCTTTCTGTACCGATGCTTTTGTACCAAGCTCCACCGTTTTTGATGATTGGAGCGATGTTTGCAAAAGTCTCGACATTATTCAAAACGGTAGGTTCGCCCCATAAACCATAATCACTTAAATGCGGCGGCTTTTGTCTAGGGTTGCCACGATTTCCCTCAATGGAGGCAATGAGTGCAGTCGCTTCACCGCAGACAAACGCACCTGCACCGAGTCTTACCTCAATATTGAAGCTAAAGTTGCTATGAGCGATATTTTCACCCAAAATCCCAAGTTTCGTTGCCTGTTTTATGGCTCTGTTTAGCTTATCTACAGCTAGCGGATATTCGGCTCTGACATAGATATACCCTTTGTTAGCGCCACATGCATAGCCTGCAATTGCCATTCCCTCTAAAATCCTATGCGGATCTGACTCCATGACGGCTCTATCCATGAAAGCTCCGGGGTCTCCCTCATCGCCGTTGCAGATAATATACTTTTGTTCGCTTAGCACTTTTGAGACACTCTCCCATTTTATGCCTGTCGGATAACCTCCGCCTCCACGACCTCGCAATCCGCTTATTTTGACCTCTTCTATGACATCTTTGGGTGACATCTCATCAAGTGCCCTAAAGAGAGAAAGATAACCGCCATGGGCAATGTAGTCTTCTATATCATCAGGATCTATTATCCCGATATTTTCAAGCACTATTTTCTTTTGATACGTAAAAAAAGGCTGAGAAATATCGCACATTCTATCCTCAAGCGGAGTGCCGTTTTGAATAGAATCTACCAATCCGCTAGCATCACCGGATGTTACTCTCTCATAAAAAGTGCTTTTGCTTTTATCTTTTGTGCAGTAAGAGACCAATGTGCCGTTTGCACAAAGCCCATTACAGCCGACACTCTTGATGTTGCAGCTATCGTTTAAGCCTCTGCTTTGAATCTCATCTTGCAGACTTTTTTTCAGCTCAGATGAACCAAGAGAGAGACAGCTTGTTCCTGCACAAACCCTTAACTCACTCGAATTTTCGGCACATTCAGCTCTTTTTTTCTCGGCAAGCGCTTGAAGATCATCTATGGATGTAATCATTTTATCATCTCCTCTATGTCACATAAAGCATTTTCAGGCAATACCTTCCCCTTAGTTTTGTCATCACAAATTATCACCGGAGCAAGAGAACATGAACCAAAACATCTGGCACTTAAAAGAGAGAGCAATCCGTCTGGAGTTGTCTCTCCAACTTTTATGCCGAATCTTTGTTCTATCGTTTCAACTATTTTATCCGCACCTTTTATGTAACATGCAGTTCCCATGCAGACAACTACATTATGCTTGCCCTTTGGTTTTAACATGAAGTAGTTGTAAAATGTGGCAACGCCATAAACTTTTGAGTAAGGTACTTTTAGGCGTGAGGCAATAAACTTGAGAGTGTCGATTCCCAAATACCCGAATGTCTCTTGAGCGGTATGCAGAGTTTCAATCAAAGCACTTTTGTCATATCCGTGCTTTTTCATGCTTTTTTCAAGGGTTTTGTATCTATCATCTATTGTTTCTAACATATCTAACTGCCCTTTAAAAGAGGTTTTCTCTATTATAAGAAAGAATTGATTAAAATAGTCTAATCTTTCCAACACATTAACAAGTCACAAAATTATGCGAGGATTTAAAATGCAATAAAGATACATAGGAAAAACAGGGCTTAGAGTTACTCCCATCGGCTTGGGGACTATGAGTTTTGGCTCTTGGAGCGATGAAGCAGAGGCTTTTAAAATCATGGATAAGGCGTATGATAGAGGGATAAACTTTTTTGACACGGCAGAACTTTATCCCGTTCCGCCAAAAGTCGAAGATGCAGGTATAACCGAGACAATAATCGGAAAATGGCTAAAGGGCAAACCCAGAGACAGCATCATCTTAGCTTCAAAGGTTGCAGGTGCTGCAAACGGCTGGTTTGTTCCGCCCATTCGCCACGGCTATACTGCCATCGACAAGTTTCATATTAAAAAAGCCATAGAGGGAAGTTTGAAGCGGCTTCAAACGGATTATATCGACCTGTATCAGATGCATTGGCCGGATTCCGTTGTGCCCATCGAGGAGTCGTTAAAAGCGTTTGATGAGCTGGTAAAAGAGGGCAAGGTCAGATATTTGGGAACTTCAAACGACACCGCTTACGGACTTACAAAAGCAAATGAGACTTCAAAAAGATTAGGCATATCAAGATTTGAATCCATACAAAACAATTTTTCACTGAACAATCCGCGGTTTTTGGATGAACTCTCACATGTATGTAAAAGAGAGCAGATATCACTACTGGCTTATTCGCCCATAGCAGGCGGAGTTTTAAGCGGTAAATATAACGGTGAATTTTACCCTGAGAATGCGAGATATTCAGACTATCTTATCAGCAAAAATATCCGCTTAAACTCTCAAGCCGCAAAGTTTGTAAATGAGAAAACCCTAAAGTCCACCGCACGCTATTTGGAAATAGCAAAAAAGCTTGATATCTCCGCTGTGACTTTGGCAGTAGCTTACTCAAAACAGTTTGATTTTGTCGCTTCAACGATTATCGGGGCAAGAAATGTAGAACAGATGGATGCCTCACTCGCTGCGTTAGATGTGACTTTGAGCCAAGAGACTATGAGTGAGATAAAAGCGGTGCAGCAAGATATCATGTACCCGATGGGATGAGAGATGAAAAAGCTATATATTATCAGACATGCAAAATCAAGCCGTAGCGATGAGACGTTAGAGGATTTTGAGCGACCACTCAACAAAAGAGGTAAAGAAAATGCCCCGATGATGGGAGAGCGGCTCAAAGAAAAGGGCATTATGCCCGACATCATCATTTCAAGCCCCACAAAAAGGGCGAAAAGCACGGCAGAGATGATTGCCAAAGAGATTGGCTACAAAAAAAAGATTCTATTTGATGAAAATATCTATGAATCAAGCGTTGACGAACTTCGCAAAATTCTAAGAGCGATTGATGATAAAAACTCTGCGGCTTTTTTGGTAGGACACAACCCCTCTTTGAACGATTTGGCGAACTATTATGTAAATCATGAAGCAAATATCCCTACATGCGGTATCGTCGAGGTAGAGTTTGAGTGCAATAAATGGTCGGATATTGAGCCAAAAAATGCAAAACTCCTCTCGTTTGAGTATCCCAAAAAAAGTGACGGATAGCTTATGGAAAATAAACAAGTAGACAAAAAACTACAAGAGTTTAAAAAGGTAGTAAAACATTTCAGAAAAAAATCTTTGCAAAGCGCTGAGGATATTCACACGCTTCGCATCAAGTGCAGAGAGCTTTTTTCTCTGCTCAGTAAAGATGACACACTCGCTAAGAGCGTAAAAAAAATCATCTCACTAAGCAATGAAATCAGAGATATCGATGTGTTTTTTAGCGACTATCTTGCGGCTCTGCCTAAAAAACAGAGAAAGAAAGTGAAAGAAGAGATAGCATCAAAAGCAAAAGATGATGGTAGAGAAAAAGAGATAAAAAAACTGCATAAATATCTAAAAAATTTAGAAATTCCAAAGAGTATAGAGCAAAAAATCCAAGAAGAAACAGAGCAAAATTTGGTTGCGATGGAATTTCCAAAGTTGCATAAAAAGAAGCTGCATAAATATAGAATTTACATCAAAAAAAAGCTCTATATAGAGAAAAACAGCTCTGTAAAAAATGAGAAGAAGATAAAAATCTTAACAGATGTTAAAGATATCTTAGGTGCCATAAACGACAACTACAACGGTTTAAAGAGGCTAGAGAGCTACGATATAAAAGAGTCTGTGTATGAAAAGATAAAGAAATTTACGCAAAAAGAAAACAGAAAACTGTATGAGTCGGTCGCAACCATTTCACAATAATACACCGTTATGATATAATCTTTAAATGTTCAAAAGGAAGAGAATGAGAGCTACGAAAGATGACATATTGCACTATTTAAAAGAGCTAAAAGCTGAGTTTTCAAAAGATGGTATTACGACATTTGCACTTTTTGGAAGTTTCGCCAAAGATACGCACGGTGTATATAGCGATATAGATGTAGCCATCGCAAAAAGTAGCGACTACCTATCTTACAACTCCTCTTACGCCTATTTTGAAACCATCGCAAAAATCAAAGATAAAATAAGAAAAAAATTTCACCGCAATAGTGATGTATTTGACCTTGACAGCCAAAGCCCATTTAAAGAGACAATCCAAAAGGAACTTATATATGTTTAGTCAAAAAGCCATAGAGAGAGTAAATCTCATAGCTAAAAAAATAGATTTTATAAATGCAATAATAAGTGAAAAAGGCTCTGTTTCAAACGCTCTTGAAGATGAGCAAAACTCACGAGCTTCCATACTAATGCATTTGACATCGATAGCTGAACAGTTTGATAAGCTTCTTCATAACGGTGAACTTGAGGTGTTGGCATTTTTTGACAAGCAAGACATAAAGGGGAGCTATGAACTTAGAAATTTTATAGCTCATGATTATGAAGGCGTGGACTTGTATATAATCGAAGATGTGATTGCGCAAAGACTGCCTGTGATAAAAGAGTCAGTTAAAAAAATAATGCAAAATCATATATCATAGATAAGACTATTTATAAAGTTGGCTAGAACAATATATTTTGTTATTGAAAGAAAGGGCGTAAGCTGTGGAGTTAGTATATCTTTGGGTAGATAAGTATAAAAATATAGAAAATCAAGGGTTTAACTTTTCGCCGAGGTTTACATGTAAGTATGATGAAGCTAACAAAGAATTAACTATTGATAAAAAAGAACATGTAAGTATCTTTCCTGAAAATATTAATATTACTGCTACTGTTGGGGAAAATGGGAGTGGGAAGAGTAGTCTGATAAAGCTGATTTTTTTACTAATTTATTGCAAAAAATATGAATCATTAGATTTGCATACTCCTGATACAATTGAAAAACAATCTTCTATTATCAAAACTGCTAGAGATATATATCTTAACAAAAATATTTTTTTAATTATTGCAAAAAAAGATAATGCTGGTCGTATAGAATACAAAAAAATCTCTCTTTTACACACATTAAAAGAATGCTATAAAAAAACATCTCCTTTAGCACAAGTTAATGGCGGAGAAGAAATTGAAAAGATGAAGGATTGTACTTTAGCTTATGATGAATTAGATTCGCAAGATATAAACTTCTTTTCGATACATTTTAATTATATGTTGGACACTTTTTACGATGGGGAGCAGGATAAATGGATAAAGGATATTTATCATAAAGCAGATGGCTACGAAACTAGCCTTTTGTTAGAACCTTACAAAAATAATAGTGATAGCGATAAACAATTAATAGATTTAGATATTATTGAATATTTAAATAATCAAAATATGCTTAGATTTTATTCTGTTTTTGATTCTGAAAAAAAACTTGTGGAATTTTTTAAACCAAATAAAATACATTTGGAAATTGCCCAAAGAGTAAGTGGAAATATTCAAAATCTAACAGATGAAGATTTTGTTTGTTTAAGTAAATGTACTGGATTCTTAGCCAGTAAATTCTATCAGCTTTATGAAGATAACAATATTTTTTTGAGCTTAAGGGAGGAGAAAAAAGACAAAATTTGTAAAATATTTGAAGAAATAGAAAAATTATATGGTAATAATAAATATGATTCTCTCACTTATTTATATATCGTATTAAAAGTATTATCTTCTAATGAAAAGTTATTTAATGAAGATGAATATAAAAAGATAAACGATTGGGCTACAGAATTAGAAGACGAGAAAAAACTACTTAGTTTTATTGAAAACATTAAACTTGATAACTTAATTAGTGAAAATGCTCCTAGCTATGAAGTACGAAAGATAAAAGTATGTATTGAATTTATAAACAAGAAAATTTATGAAGATTCTTTATTTACGAAAAATCTTAATAAAACTGCTGATATAGATACAATCAAAAGTATTTTAGAATTTATTCCACCTTGGATTGATGTTGAATGGTTTGAAGATAATAAATCTATAAAATCTTTAAGTAGCGGAGAAAAATCATTTTTTACATTTATAATTAATTTGATGTATCAAATCCAAAATATAAATGACAAAAAAGAATACAAAAGTATTAATTTATTTTTAGATGAGACAGAATTAGGACTTCATCCAAATTGGCAAAAACAATATCTATCAAATATTTTAAAAGCCATTGAACAAGTGAATACAAAACAAGTGAATATTTTTTTTGCTTCTCACTCCCCTTTTATCCTCTCAGATATTCCAAAAGAAAATGTAATATTTTTAGAAAAAGGAAAGCAAGTTTATCCTTTTGAAAATAAACAAACTTTCGGAGCAAATATCCATACTCTACTTTCTCACGGCTTTTTTATGAAAGATGGTCTTATGGGTGAGTTTGTGAAAGAGAAGATAGATAAAGCACTGACGCTTTTAAATAAACCTGGGAGATTGAGCAGAACATCGTTAGCATATTGTGAAAATATCATCTCTATCATCGGTGAACCAATTATTAAAAAGCAACTTCAGAGAATGTTGGATAGCAAACGATTGAGCAAGATAGATGAAATAGATAGATTGAAAGCTGATATGGCTGAAATACATAAAAAAATAAAAAGATTAGAGGGGCAAAAGTGATTAAAATTACTACCTCAAATTTAAATGATTTAGCCTATGTACATTATGATTTTCTCTGTAAAAAGTTCGATTTTTCTATAGAAAAAAGACTAAAAATCTCTTTGTCAAAGTACCAAAAAGAAATATTGCCTATATACAAAAAATATTACTTACTGCTTCAATATATTGATAAAAACTTAGAAGAAATTATTATTGGTACTCCTCTTACGCTTGAAAAACATAGGATTAGGTTAACTAAACTGAGTGAAGATTTTGAACTTACGAAACAAGAAAAGAAAAAGACAAAAGAGCAAAAAGAGATTTTAAAAGATTTAAATTATATTTTTAATTACGAAACTTTCGCCTCCAAAGGTTTTAGGAAAAAAGCAACTAAAAAACATGAAGATTATTTTTATTCAGGTAATGTATTGGTAGGTAAAATAAACATACAAGTTTGCCCATATTGCAATAGAAATACAATATATTCTTTTAAAAGCGGTACTAAAAGAACATCTGAGTTAGACCATTTTTATCCTCAAAAAAAGTATCCTTTTTTTGCATTGTCTTTTTATAACTTAATACCATCATGCAAAGTGTGCAATAAAATCAAACTTGATAACGATGACAAAGAATATATAAATCCTTATGATACAAGATTTGATTTTAATAAAAATATGAAATTTGGTTTACAAATAGAGAATAGTTCTTTTTATTACTCAGAAAACGGCTTTAAATTTAAATACAAGTTTGATGCAAAAATATCTACTGATGAAAATCAAAGAATTGAAAACAATTTAAATGTTTTTGAACTCAAAGACTTATACGATAATCACAAAGATATAATTTTAGAACTCATCCAAAAAGCAGAAATCTACAACGAAAGCTATATAGACGAACTTATGCAAAAATACGAAGGAACGCTATTTAAAAACCGTGAAGATTTGCTTAGGCTTGTGACATGTGGATATGTGAGCGATGAAGACCTACACAAACGCCCCCTAAGCAAACTAATCAAAGACATAAGCGAAGAGTTAAATCTGATATGAGTAAAATTAAGAAAGATACGGGAAAATAGAGATGAATGACATGCAAACACAAAATGATTACAACTCTTTTTTAGCAGAGATAAAACAGCAGATAAAATCATCGCAGATAAGGGCTATAAATAGTGTAAATAAAGAGATGATACTTCTTTATTTTCGCATTGGAAAGAACATAAACCAAAAACAAAAAGAGCTTGGTTGGGGTGCAAAGGTTATTGATAATCTTAGTCATGATATCAAGAGTGCATTTCCGGAGCTTGGCGGGTTTTCTACTAGAAATATTAAAAGAATGTTGCGCTTTTATAAGGAATATGCACAGCCTTTTGAAAAAGTGCCACAAGCGGTGGCACAAATGGAGGATGAAATTATGCCACCGATAGTGGCACAAATTCCTTGGTCGCATAATGTAATTTTAATAGAGAAAATCAAAGACATAGATTTAAGATATTGGTATATGCAAAAAACTCTTGAACATGGTTGGAGTAGGGATGTACTGGCTTTAATGATACAAAGCCAACTGCACAAAAGAGAAGGAAAGCTCGTATCAAACTTTAAAAATATTTTAGCCCCACAAGATAGTGATTTGGTGCAACAATCATTTAAAGACCCTTATTTATTTGATTTTTTAACTATTGCAGAGCCTTTTTTAGAAAGAGAACTTGAGTCAAATCTAATCAAACATATGGAAAAATTTCTCATAGAACTCGGAAGCGGTTTTGCCTTTGTCGGCAGACAATATAAGCTTGAAGTAGGTGATGATGATTTTTATATTGACTTACTTTTTTACCATCTGAAACTTCGATGTTATGTAGTCGTTGAACTTAAAAAAGGTAAATTTAAGCCTGAATATTCGGGGCAGGTTAATTTTTATTGTTCTGCTATAGATGGGATTTTGGCTCATAAAGAAGATAAACCGACGATTGGGCTTATTCTTTGTCAAGAAAAAAATGAAATAGTTGCCGAGTATTCACTGAGAAATATGTCGCAGCCTATTGGCATATCGGAGTATGAATTGACAGAGGTTTTACCAAAAGAGTTTGAATCAAGTTTGCCGACTATCCAAATGATAGAAAATGAGTTAAAACATAGTTTAAGTGCGATGGAAAAAACAGATGACTAAAACAATAAGTCTAGCACATGGAAACGGTGGAGCTGAGAATAACGAGCTGATAAGGGATGTTTTTTACAAAGCGTTTAAAAACGACATCCTCGACAAAAGCGAAGATGCGGCTATTATTGAGGGTGGGAGATTGGCGTTTTCAACCGATAGTTTTACGGTAACTCCGCTTTTTTTTGCCGGAGCAGATATCGGAAAACTTGCAGTTTGCGGTACATGTAACGACCTTGCGATAATGGGTGCGAAGCCGAAATATTTGACATGTAGCGTCATCATCGAAGAGGGGTTTGAGACGAGAGAGCTAGAGAAAATCGTTCGCAGTATGAAAAAAGAGCTTGAGGTAAACGGTGCGATTGTTGTGAGCGGCGATACGAAAGTTGTCCCAAGAGGAAGTGTGGATAAGATTTTTATAAACACGACGGGAATCGGCGAAGTGCTTCAAGAAGGGATTAGTTCAAACAACATCTCATGTGATGATGTGGTGCTTCTTAGCCGCGATATCGGGTGTCATGGAGCGACTATTTTCGCATCTCGTGAGGGGATTGAGCTAAGCAGTTCTCTTGTGAGCGACTGTGCCTCTCTTTACCCAATCGTAAAAAGTCTTATAGATGAGGGTATAAAGATAACCGCCATGAGAGATGCAACCAGAGGCGGTGTCAGTGCAGCTCTAAACGAGTGGTCTAAGCAGTCAAATATTTGCATAGAGATAGATGAGGAAAAAATCGCTGTAAGTGATGAGGTAATGGGGCTTTGTGAGATTTTGGGTTTTGATGCTCTCTCTCTTGCTAATGAGGGAACTTTTTTACTTGCAGTTAAAAAAGAAGAAGCAGAAAAGACGGTGGAAATCCTTAAGTCATACAACAAAAATGCTTCCATCATCGGCAGAGTTACAGACAAACACCTTAAAAAAGTCATTATAAATTCTGCGTGGGGTACACAAAGATTTTTAGATGTTCCAACAGGCGAACTGCTCCCGAGGATCTGCTGATGCATGAGTACAGTATTGTTCAATCTTTGTTAGATAGTTGCGATGTACATGTAAGGCAAAACAATGCAAAAAAAGTAACAAAAGTTGTAATAAAAATCGGGGTTTTAAGTGGAGTAGAGCCTCATCTCTTAAATGAAGCGTTTGAGGCATTTAAGCAAAACAGTGTTTGTCATGAAGCTCTTTTAGATATAAATATCCAAAAAGTAAAAGTATTTTGCAATAAATGTTTGGCTGAATCAGAACTTGAGAAAAATGAGTTTATCTGCCCAAAATGCGGCAGTTTTGACATCAATGTTCTTGATGGTGAAGAGATGTATCTTATGAGTTTGGAGTTGGAATAGTTATGTTTTGCATAGAGATAAGAGGCGTGGTGCAAGGAGTGGGATTTCGCCCTTTTATCTATAACCTTGCCATTTCAATGGGGTTAAACGGAGAAGTTTCAAACAATGGTTACGGCGTGCTGATACTTCTTGATGCGACGCAAGAAAAAGTGGATGAGTTCATACGAAATATGAGAGAAAACAGACCGCCACTAAGTGAGATAGACTCCATAAAAATAACCCGAACTAAAAAATCAAAACCCTTTGAGGGCTTTAGCATTCAAATGAGCAAAAGTACAAAACTGCTCTCAAGCAAGATTCCATCAGATATTGCAATGTGCAGTGAGTGCGAGAGTGAACTGTTTGATAAAACCAACCGAAGATTTGAGTATCCGTTTATCACATGTACAAATTGCGGTCCGAGGTTTAGCATTATAAAAAATCTTCCTTATGATAGAAAAAACACATCTATGGATGAGTTTGTCATGTGTCAAGAGTGTTTGAACGAGTATAAAAATCCAAAAGACAGAAGATACCATGCAGAGACTATTGGATGCCATAAGTGTGGAGCAAAGCTCTCTTTGTTTGATAACAGCGGCAAAAAAATAGAGTCCAAAAATATCATAGATGAAGCAGTAGAAGCGATAAGAAGCGGCAAAATTGTAGCCATAAAGGGAATAGGGGGCTATCATTTAGTTTGTGATGCTTCAAATGATAGTGCGGTAAAACTTCTAAGAGAGAGGAAGCAAAGACCATTAAAACCGTTCGGAGTGATGGTAAAAGATGCAGAGACGGCAAAAAGCATCGCCATAATGAGTGCAAAAGAGCAAGAGCTGCTTAGCTCAAACAGACGCCCTATAGTTTTGCTTCAAAAAAGAGATAGCGACTTTATAAGTCTACATGTAGCTCCAAATATGAGTCAAATCGGGCTTTTTTTGGCATACACTCCGCTTCATTATCTGGTTTTGCAAAGATTAAACAGACCCATAGTCGCAACGAGTGCAAATATCTCAGATGAGCCGTTATGTAAAAACTATGATGAAATTATGAGGTTCTCCTCTGTTTGGGATTTTTGCTTGGAGCATAACAGAGAGATAGTAAACAGCTGTGACGATTCGGTTTTGTTTGTAGAGAACGAAAAAATATTTATGTTAAGAGCCTCAAGAGGATATGCGCCTCTTTATCTAAAACTTCCTCATAAAACAGACAAAAAGATTTTAGCTCTTGGAGCAAACCAAAAAAGCACCGTTGCGATAACCATTGAAGATAGCGTTGTTCTATCGCCATACATCGGGGATTTAGGAAGTTTGTCTAGCGTGGAACATTACAAATCGCACATAGAGACGCTAAAGAGGATTTATGATTTTACTCCCGATGTGATTGTTTGCGATAAACATCCAAACTATGAATCAACAAAATATGCAAAAGAGTTAAAGGCACAAAATAAAGAGATAGAGTTACTGCAAGTTCAGCACCATTACGCGCATATTTTAGCTACTATGGGTGTAAATAGTATTAGTTCAAAAGTGCTTGGTGTAAGTTTTGACGGAACAGGGTATGGCGATGATGGTAATCTTTGGGGCGGAGAGTTTTTTGTCTGCGACTTGGAGGACTATGAGAGAGTAGGGCATTTTAAATACTTTAAACTTCTTGGCGGAGAGAGGGCAATAAAAGAGCCTAGACGAGTTGCACTTAGCTTTTTGTTTGAGATATACGGTGATGAAGTTTTTAAACTGAGCAATCCTACAATTAACTCTTTTTCATCTTCTGAGATTAATACGCTTTATACTGCATACAAAAATGGGCTTAATTCGCCGCTCTCAAGCTCTTGTGGACGACTATTTGATGCGGTGGCATCTATCTTGGGTATTATCCAAATTTGCAGTTATGAGGGAGAGAGCGGATTGCTTTTGGAGAGTTTGCATGATGAGAATATTTTAGAGTGCTATAAGTTTAGCATAGAAGATGGTGAGATAGATTTTAGTCAAATAGTAAAACAAATTTTAGATGAAAAAGATATACATGTAGCGGTTTCAAAATTTTTCAATACGATAGTAGAGATTATTTATCTGATGCACAAAAAGTATGATTTGCCTTTGGTTTTGGGCGGCGGAGTATTTCAAAACAGAGTGCTTTTAAGGTTGATTATGAGGAAAATTCCTGATGTTATTTTGCCTGAAATGTTTGTAAGCAATGACAGTGCGATTGCCTATGGACAAGCAGTTGCCGCACTAAAGCTCAAAACTCTTTGACATGTAAAGCTTTATGTCGTTTGTTTTTAGTTCATGATTGACAAAAAGTTCATTTGCCAAAACACCTTGTCCTAAAAGCATATCCGCGCCGTCTTTGCAGATGATATTTTTCCCTTTTGCCATCTTTAAAAACGGTGTCACTTTTCCGTAGATAGCATCTGCCACAAAAGAGGTGTTGTCCAAAATCTCTTCTATCAACGCCAAAGGAGCAGGTAACTCCTCATCTTTAAGTCCGGCACTTGTCGTATTTACTACCAAATCATATGAAGCAATTTTAAAATCACTCCATGTAAAGCAGTCACATCCAAGCTCTTTAAAGTAGGCTAGTCTCTCTGGGCTTCTGTTTAAAACGCTTGTATTTATGCCCTCTTGCATAAATCTTGAAGCCAGAGCTTTTGCAGTTCCGCCTGCACCTAGGATGAGAATATTTTTTATCTCACCGAACTCTTTTATAGCAAACATAAAGCCGTCCGCATCTGTGTTGTAGCCGATAAGTTTGCCGTTCTCATTTATAAGAGTGTTTACGACTCCGACTTTTTTAGCAAAGCCTCTTACTTCATCACAAGCCGCATAAGCCGCTTCTTTGTGAGGTACGGTAACATTTGCGCCGCTTAATCCAAGAGCAAAAAAAGTCTCTTTTAGTTTTGAACCATCCGTTAGATGAACTCTTGTGTAGCAGGCATTATATTTTAGATGTTTAAATACGGAGTTGTGCATAAGAGGAGAGCGAGAGTGCGCAACAGGGTCGCCAAAGATGGCAAAGAGCTTCATTTAGTCTAAATCTTCGAGTGAAGCAACAAGCGCGCCGAGTTTGTTTTTAACTTCGAGGTACTCCAGTTCATTTTGACTATCAGCTACTACGCCAGCTCCAGCTTGAAGGACAACTTTATCTTCTTTTACCAAAGCGGTTCGGATGGTAATCGCACTGTCCATATTTCCGTCAAATCCGAAGTAGCCGATGCTTCCGCTGTAAAAACCGCGCTTTAGTCCTTCATACTCGGCAATAAGCTCCATCGCTCTTATCTTTGGAGCACCCGTCATCGTTCCGGCAGTAAAAGTTGCCATAAACAGGTCAAACATATCTTTATCGTCTGCAATAGTCGCAGTTACATCCGAAACAATATGCATTACATGTGAAAATCGTTCTATATGCATCATATTTTCAACTTTTACACTTCCAGTTTTTGCTACGCGGCTTACATCGTTCCTGCCAAGGTCTATTAGCATAAGGTGTTCTGAGAGTTCTTTTGGGTCAGCGAGTAACTCATCTTCAAGCTCTTTGTCTCTTGCTTTTGTAGCACCTCTTTTTCTAGTACCTGCAATCGGACGAAGCAGAAGTTCGCCGCCAGTTAGTCTAACCATAACCTCAGGAGAGCTGCCGACTATGTTAAAATCTTCATACTCCATCAAAAACATATATGGTGATGGGTTTTTGCTTCGGAGTATTCTGTAGAAGCTAAAAGGATCTACATGTATATTTCTCGTAAAGCGGTTTGTCATAAGGATTTGAAAAACGTCGCCGCTTCTTATCATCTCTTTTGAATCATCAACCATTTTGAAAAATTGCTCTTTTGAAAATGCAAAAGTTCCTTTGTCAATCCCTACATTTCTCTTCATGTGGACATACTCATAAGATGTTTTAAGAGCATCTTCTACCATTTCAAACTTCTCACTCATCTCTTTAAGAGTGCTTATGAGCGTAAGCTGATAGTTTTTATGAGAGTAGACCAAAATCATTTTAGGAAGTATCAGATCTAAATCAGGAGTGTTGAGTTCATCTACTAAATTGTCCATAGTCGCATGTAGCTTTGGCTCGAAAACTTTTACCATATCGTAACCGATATAGCCGATAAAACCGTCAACATAGCCAACTTTTAGCTCACTTGTAGCTTTTTTGTAAATTGACGTATCTATATCTTTATAGTAATTTTTTAAAAAAATAAACGGTGATTCATCTTTTACATGCACAATGCCATCTGCATCGGTATATAGCGTTTGATTATCTATATACTGAATTCTCTCTCTCGCACCTATACAGATAAAACTGTAGTTTCCTTCACTTCCTCCGGCACTCTCAAAAAGATATGAAATCTCATCTTTGAAGAGTGTTTTTAGTTTTGCATAAACTGCAACAGGAGCTAGTTGATCTTGTATAAATTGTTTCGAGTAAATCAAGTGAGTACCTTGTAAAAAAGAGTTGCTCCCGCAAGAGGAGCGTAAATTGGTTATATTTTAGTTAAAAAAGCGCCCGGTTCAACAGAGCTTCTTACTTTTACTAATGCTTTTCTTGCTTCTTCTTGGGAAGGAAAAGGTCCTACTAAAACTTTACTTACTGTTCTGGCATTTGTTTTAACTTCATGAAATTTATATTTGTAGCCTAATTTTAAAATTGAATTTAAAAACTTATCATCAGGCTGATGTTTTTCAAAAGAGCCTACTTGAATATAGTGACCACCGGCAGTTGGGCTTGAAGCTGAAACTGCAGGAGAAACAGGAGCTGTTCTTGGGGACTCTCTAGGTACTTCTCTCGCTGCAACCGCTTTAGCGGTTTCTGCCTTTTTAGGTTCTGCTGCAGCTGTTTTAGTGCTTTCTATTTGCGGTGCAGGAGCTACTTGAGTACTCTCTTTAATGCTCTCTTCTTTTAGTTTTTGTGCGATTCTATCTAGAGATCCATTTTCTTGCGGAGCTTCTCGAACAACATTTACTTCTTCAAAAAGAGGTTCATTTGCACCAGCTATAATCTCTTTTTGCGGTTCTGGAGGAAGTGCCGCTTGCGGTAAATTGTCAGTTTTACTAGATGTTAGTGAATTCATAAGCATTACAACGATTATTAAAATAATACCCAGTGTAGCAGCAGCCAAAATAATTTTTTTATTTCCCGCAGACGAGCTATTTTTGTTTAAGATAATATCGTTTAGTTCATTTTTTTCTTCCATAAAACTTCTCCTTCTTCGTTCTTAGTTTATAATAATACCCAAAACTTATTTACGCTGAGCATTTTTTTAAAATCATACATGTCTTCTCAAGAAAATATTACATGTGTTTTGACCAAGACGCACCTCTCTCTTTTGAGTAAACTTCATAAGGAAGAGTCAAAATATTATACTCCTCAGGCATCTCGTCATTTGGAAACATTCTCCACTGTTTAGGCTGTTTTGCAGCTAGTTTCATGCTTATCATTTTTCCCAGTTGTATAGCTTCTTGGAGCGTAGTATGCCCTTTGTGAATGTATACATGTAGGTGACCATCTGTCTTTGTTGTAAAAGCGGTAAAATTTATATATCCCTCTTCGCGAAGAAGAAGTTGTGTTTTGTGGTAAAAACGCTCAGGATCTCTACCGTTGTAGTCAATTACTATATTCTCAACTTTTCCAAGTTTATTTATTAGAGAGTGAGCAACCGTTATCTCACCCTTTAAATGTTGATTTATAACAGCTTGCGACAATGTGGAGTTTACTTTCTCGAACTTATTGTAAAATGTACGACCTTTAAAGAGTATCTTATCAACGACTTCCTCTCTTTTTATCCAGTAGTGGTCGGTGAGCATTTTTATAAGTTTTAAATCCATTGCCGTCATATAGCTGTCCTCTTAATATGTAGATTGATTGTATATTACAAAATTTTGAGCTAATGCTTTTAACTCTTTTTTGATATTTGCTTGAAGCTCAGTATTGTTGATATCATCAAGAACATCGGCGATTTTGTTTGCGATAAATTCAAACTCTTTCTCTTTCATTCCTCTGCTTGTTAGCGCAGGTGAACCGATACGAATACCTGAAGTTACAAAAGGACTTCTTGTCTCACCCGGAACTGTATTTTTATTTACTGTAATACCGGCATTTCCAAGTGCAATATCAGCATCTTTTCCAGAGAATTCACGATTGATAAACGATAATAAAACTAAATGGTTGTCAGTTCCGCCGCTTACAAGGTCGTAACCTCTTTTAACTAAAACTTCTCCAAGAATTTTAGCATTAGCTTTTACCTGTTTTGCATAATCTTTCCACTCAGGAGAGAGGTTGTATTTAAATCCGACTGCTTTTGCAGCTATTACATGTACAAGCGGTCCACCTTGAAGAGCAGGGAAGATTGCAGAGTTCATCTTTTTAGCTATCTCTTCATCGTTTGTCATAATTATACCGCCGCGAGGACCAGCAAGAGTTTTGTGTGTAGTTGTGGTTACAACATGTGCATGAGGGAATGGGCTAGGGTGCTCTCCGGCAGCTACAAGACCTGCAACATGGGCGATATCTGCGAACATTATTGCTCCGACAGCATCGGCGATTTCACGGAATTTTTTAAAGTCAATCTCTCTTGCATAAGCAGAAGCACCACAAACAATGATTTTTGGCTGAACAGCTTTAGCTATTTCCATAATCTTGTCATAGTTCATACGACCGTCAAGCTCAACACCATATGTAAAACTTGAGTAGTTTTGACCTGAAAAACTTGGCTTGCTTCCGTGTGTCAAGTGACCGCCATGGCTTAAATCCATACCAAGAAGTTTGTCTCCTGCTTTTAAGAGACCTGCATAAACAGCAGCATTTGCTTGACTTCCCGAGTGAGGCTGAACATTTGCAAAGTTACATCCAAAAAGCTTACATGCTCTGTCAATTGCCAACTGCTCAACACCGTCTGCATATTCACATCCGCCGTAGTAACGCTTGCCAGGATATCCCTCAGCATATTTGTTAGTAAATACAGAACCCATAGCTTCCATAACTGCAGGAAGCGTAAAGTTTTCAGATGCAATCATCTCTAAGTGGTCAGTTTGACGCTCTAACTCTTTTTCGCATAAATCGAAAATTTCTTTATCGTAATCTTGTAAAAAACCCATTTCTATATCCTTTTCTATTTAAATTAAAATGCCAAAGAGGTAATTTCTTTAGCAACGCTTATCTTTATGATTTATTCTACTCAGTTTCTTCAATTTTTGCTTCATTATGCAACGGCTTCATGGCAGGGAATAGCAGAACGTCTCTGATCGAGTGTTCGTTTGTAAGTAGCATTACCAATCTGTCTATTCCTATGCCTTGACCAGCAGTCGGAGCCATTCCGTAACTGAGTGCCTCTACGAAATCCAAGTCCATCTCATGTGCTTCATCGTCACCGCTCTCTTTGGATTCGACTTGAGTTTTAAATCTCTCATATTGATCAACAGGGTCATTTAACTCACTAAATGCGTTTGCAATCTCTCTTCCTGCGATAAATAGTTCAAATCTCTCTGTTATATCAGGATTTGTATCGCTTCTTCTTGCAAGAGGAGAGATCTCAACCGGATACTCAGTGATAAAAGTAGGATTTATTAGTTTTTCTTCAACAAATTCATCAAACAGTTCGCCTTGTAGCTGACCTAAACTTAGTCCATTTTTAACTTGAATATTACGGCTTTTTAAAAACTCTACTATTTTGTCTTTGTCATTTACTATCTCTTGAGGAACTCCGCCGATAGTGTAAAGAGACTCTATAAGTGGTATTTCGCTAAATTTGCTAAAATC
>KB228815.1_pt30 | contig 20290 bp, 16 predicted proteins | sample 524768 | NCBI WGS metagenome assembly AMQJ01 (sample SAMN00998488, study PRJNA167727) | sediment metagenome | isolation source: subsurface aquifer sediment | place: USA: Rifle, Colorado | collected Aug-2009
GAAAACCAAAATTTAAGGGCAAATAAGAGAACTTTTAACGAGAAGAAATCCGCTTAGTTTATTTTAATAATTTTTTTGCTTACCGTATTGAAAGAATTTCCCAAGCGCAAAAAATAGATTCCAGCTTTATAATTCTCCATGCCAAGATTGTAAACAGAAGTCTGTTCGCTAAACTCCGCTCTAAGAACTATTTTGCCTTGGAAATCAATCAATTCGATCCAATGAAAAGGTGTTTTTTCCGAATTCCATTGCACCAAACCAGACTTATAAATAGGATTTGGAACAACTTGAATTGAATTTTCCACATTCCAATTGTCGAAAATACCAAGTATTCCTTTGGCGTTTTCAAAATTTGGTATTCCATAACCGTATCGATTATCCGAAATTAGATACTTTGAGGAACTTTGTTCTACGGCATGAATCAATTCAATATTCGACGCATTTGGATTCGATTGCCATAAACAAGCCATCATTCCGGCAATTAAAGGCGACGAAAAAGAAGTTCCATTGGCTGTTTTTACCGCATCCGTATATTCGTTTGCCAAAACTGTACTTCCTCCTTGCGCCACGATATTTGGTTTTACTCTCGAATCCCAATCAAACCCGTACGAGCTGAATGACGTAATTGTTCCATTCGCATAAACAGCTCCAACACTCAATACGCTATCGCCATCAGCAGGAGCATTGATATATTTCCAAGAATCATCGCCCGAATTTCCTGCAGAATTTACAACCAAGATTCCTTTAGAAGCGGCGAAATCGGCTGCTTTGGTAATAGGTGTTGTATTTCCATCCAAATCTGTCCATGAGTGATTGTAAAATGAATCGTCAAATTCAGTGTATCCCAATGACGAATTAATAATATCGGCCCCAGCACTATCGGCAAAAGCCGCACCAGCCATCCAATTGTATTCTTCAATCAAAAATTCCGAATTAACATCCTCCGTTCTCAATAACCAATAGCTGGCTTCCGGGGCAGTTCCAAGAAAAATACCGGGCAATTTTCCGCCCATCACGGATAAAACCAAGGTTCCATGCGAATTAATGTTCGTAAAAAGGTTCTTTATGGATGGATCGACAAAGTTATAAGTCCCCAAAATTTGGTTGTTTGCCCAGAGCGAGCTGAAAATTGTACGCACATCGACATTCAAAAAACCCGCATCCAAAATGGCTATTACCAATCCGTTTCCTTTATAACCAGCTTGGTGCAACAAAATCCCATTTACCATATTTATTTGATTGAAAGCATCTCCATAAATTGGATCGGCAAATGTAGATTTGTTCAATTCAGAATCTTCTGTCACAAAAAACTTATCGCTTTGCTTAAAATTTGATGTTTTCTTTTTAATTGGTTCAATGGTTGTAACAAAAGTCAATGCGTTGATGGCATCCAACACACTTTGCGAATCCGTTTGAACCAGAATTCCGTTCAACCATTTCACTTGAATCAGGAGTTTGGCTCCATTGGCTACTACAGCCTGAATATAAGCCGGATCGATAGGAATATCCGATTGATCGACAGCTATTCCAAATTTAGCACGTCTATCGAGAGCGCGCTGACTTAAAAATACTTGTGGGCTCGCAATTGAATAGGGCGAAGCTTCTTTGTCGGTGAATTTTACTAAATATCTTGAAGGAGCTATTTGCGCACTTAAGTGCGCAAATACTCCAAAAATAAAAATCAAAACCAAGCTTCGTTTTCGCATCTATTTTATTGCTTAATGATCATTTGATTTGATTGAACTCCATTTGAAGAAACCAGATTCAAAATATATATACCCGTTTTCAAGGAAGAAAGATCAACACTTTCTTGTGTATTTCCATGATTCCAAGAACCGGTCAATACTTCAACTCCTTGAATAGAATAGATTTTCCACTCTTTCGCATTTGATTCCGAAGCAGTCGAAATTGTTAGAATATTGCTTACCGGATTCGGAAAAACAACAAAATCATTAGTAGCTGACAGTGGAGTGTCTATGCCTAAAGTTAAATCTTCGGCAGTAATTTCAGAATCGGTATATAAGCGATACTCGCCCGCTGCTAGATTGATGGTCATATTTACATCACTCACAACCAAAGTTGTTTTTGTAAAATACTCATACCATATTCCTGTATGCTGAAAACTACCTATTATATTTCCTGAAAAGACGTCAAAATTTCCTAGAGCAACAACATTCAGATTGGTACTATTCAGTTTTACACGTTTGAGTGCGTTATAAACGTCTAAATTATAATTTGTTGTTTCGAAAGCTTCCAATTTCGTTTTTAATGCAGAAAGTGATGAAACGAGCGTATAGATACTTTTACGGCGTGTATCAAACTGATATTCCCATTTTGGTGGTTTGGCGGTTAAACGATCATAATCTTCGCCCGAAGGATAGTTGATAGACAAATCATAGCCAAGTTCTTCGAACTGCCAAAGCATTTTTGGTCCGGGAATCATAAAATCAAAAACGAATCCCAATTTCATTCTGTTTAGAGCAATTGATTCCAATTTGATATTGTAAAGGGCACCATCGGTATTTCCCCAAGTTTTAGCATAAACCATTTGGCGTTCTTCATCGTGACTTTCCATATAAACCACCAAATTGGGTGTACTCCAACCTCTTGTTTGATACGATGCCCAACTGATATCAGAATTTCCGTTGGCTGTAAAACCAAGATGTGCTTCTTTGAATTTTCCGTTCATATTTCCCCAAACCATCATACCATAATTGGCCAATTCTTTTTCTTCATTGTTATCAGCAAAATGTTCGAGAATTACGTAAGATTTGGGATCTGCTGTCCAGATTTTATCGGCCATTCGTTTAAGAATTGCTATTCTGCTCGCGTCATAAGCCCAGCCATCGCCCACTGTATTTGTAAATCCTTTGGTAAAATCGAAACGAAAACCATCTACTTTGTATTGGTTTATCCAATAAGAAGTGACCCTATCTACAAACGCTTTGGTATCCTCGCTTTCGTGATCAAAATCATAGCCCCAATTGAAAACAGTATTGGGCGAAACTTGGTTGAACCATGGATTGTTTGCTGCAGGTTGATTGTTTACTTCGTCCCAATACATGTGAACCATCGGATTTGAACCATAGGAATGATTGAGCACCATATCAATGATAACAGCAATTCCGTTTTGGTGACAAACGTCAATAAATGCTTTCAATGCATCCTTTGTTCCATAATATTTATCCGGAGCAAAATAGAAAGCGGGATTGTAGCCCCAGCTCAAATTTCCTTCAAATTCGTTTACAGGCATCAGCTCAATAGCATTAATTCCCAAACGTTTGAAATAGCCAATTGTATCGATCAAAGCTTGGTAAGAATGTTTTGTTGTAATATCGCGGATGAGCGTTTCATAAATAACCAAATCCGTAATCTTTGGTTTTACAAATTGATCAACTTGCCAATTATAAGCTGTTTGACCAGTGGTAAATACGGAAGCAACGCCACTTGTTTTTCCTTCGGGATATAGTGGCAAATTTGGATAAGTTATAACATCAATGTATTTATCGTTCCAGGGATCGCTTACCTGATCGCAATAATAATCTGCAAATCGTCCGCTTCCATCGATCAGATATTGATAGATATAGGGTTTTTGTGTGATTAAATTGTCTAATTGCACCCAAAATCGTTTCCCATCGGGAGTTTTTTTCATATAAACGGCTTCATTCACTTCCCAATCGGAAAAGTCGCCAATGGCAAATGCATAATTCTTATTGGGAGCATACAAACAAAGCACAACTGTATTGTCGTTGATGTAATTGATTCCATCAATAATGCCTGCCGGAAGTGCTTCAATAACTTGTGTTGGGCGAACGAAGTAATAAAATGAATCAATAGCGGTATCAACGCCACTATTTGCATAGGCAATGGCTTTGACCCAGTATTTTCCTGATTGCGCAGCGGTAATGGTTTTGCTAAGTGTGGAAGATGTAGTTGAAATTAGATAATTATTATTGACATACAATGCCAAACTATCGGCCGACAACGAATTTGCTTTTACGTCGATTGTTCCGTTTAATTCGACCAACACTTCGGGAGTTGAAGGAAGTTCGAAATTTACATTTAAACCAGTTTCATACACATCGACAAAGATATCGCCACCTGTAACAGTCTTTCCCTGTTTTGATCCATCGGCATTTCGAAAGACAAAAGCCATTTTAAGGATTTTTTCACTTGCAGGCACTCCATAAAATTCACGGATAGATGGACTTAAAGTCAATTGATATAATCCGCCACCAATTGGAGTAAGTTTAGCTTTATCGGTATTTACGTTCCAATCTGCAATTACGTATTTCCAATCAGAGGCCGAAGTGCTTAAATTTGTTATTACACCTGTGTGTGCATAAATATCGCCTGTATATCCTGCCAATCCGGCATTTCCTTCGGCTGTATTGTAGGTGATTATGACAGAATTTTCGGCAGTTGGAAAATCTGGTACTGTTGTGATAATCTGTCCGGACACCGCCATGGTGATTGGCAAGAGTAGTACAAAAAGTAAAGAATGAATGAAATTAAATTTCATGGTATTAAATTTTTGGTTAGACTACAAAAATAAAACAATTACCTCGAAATTTCAGGAAAAATAAAAAGGATTCAAAAAGGAGATAAATAACTATACAATCGAAGATTCGCTCGAGATGTCGTTGGTCAAATCATTGATTTTTTCAATCACTCTAAAGAATGTTTTTAATTCCTCTTGCGTAAAATGGCCAAATATATAGTTATTGTATTCAAGTACAATTCGTTTGGAAATTTTCTGAAGCTCTAATCCTTTTTCTGTAAGGTGAAGATTGACGACTCTTTTATCAATTAAATCTTTTTCACGAACAATGAGGCCTTTCTCCTCCATGCTATTGAGCAAGCGACTCAAACTTGTAGCCTCAATTCCCATGTTTGGAGCAATTTTAGTTACCGGAACGCCTCCCTTTTTTACATTGATCAATACAAACCCGACGGCTTGAGAAAAACCATACTCGGTAGTTAATCGATTGTACATTTTGGCAATAGATTGCCAAGTAGTTTTAACTTGATATCCAACAGTATCTTGCGCTTTCATGAGAATTATTCTAGTAGATTTATTATGCAAACATACTAAATATCAGTGGATGGCAGGCTATCTTTTAGTATAAACATACTGCACGAGTCGATTGATTTATAAGTAAGCATTAAAGATTTATTAAATTTTTGTTTGGAAATGGCTTAGGTATAATGCAATAACAGTTAAACGGTCATTTTTTCGGTAAGATTTCCGGCGAAATCAAAAAGCAGCATAAACCTAACAAGTTGAGGTGTTCTGATAATCAATTCAAAACTGATATTTTCGCCAGTATAAATGGCGATAGCGCTCATAATTTCCCCAAAGTCTTTGCTGTTTCTTTGGATAAGCTCGGGAACTTCGCTAATACGAAGATTTTTTTTGAACATGAGCATCTCCCCATTTGTAGAGATTTTAGCAATATATTCTACATCCTCAATATAAAATACAGCTTCGTAGGCATCAATCCCCTTATTCCAATCAACATTTATTGCCTTAGGAAAATGTTTAAACAATTCCTTTTCAATGTTTTCAGGAACATTTTTAAAAAACGGTTTAAATAGATTCTTAATTATTCTTTTCATCCAACTGCATTTTAGTATATTAGACGGATAAAAGACAAAAAGTAACCTAAGTCTTCGGAAAAATTTCAATCAAATTCCTTGTGATATAAATAGATAACGCGGGCGCGAGCGCGCTTGAGCCGCATCTTAACAGCGTCTTCACTAATAACCAAACTGGATGCAATATCTTTCAGGCTAAGCGAATCTTGATATTTCATTAGCAGCAAAGCCTTTTCTTCCGGGTGTATTTTTTCAAATACCAGCATCAAGTTATCGTAATCTATTTCAGCAAGCTCAAGGGTGGATTCGTCAATAATTTCGGGCAAATCGTTTGCTGTATTCCAACTTGGATAATGCAGATGTTTTTGTTTTCGCAAATAATCGATCAGATAATTATAGGTAATGGAATAAAGCCAGGAAGAAAAGCTTGAATTGCCTTTAAATTTTGGCAATTTCTCATAGACTTTTATCAAAATGTCGTTGGCAAATTCCTTAGCCAATGACTTATTTTTTAAAAAACTATATGATTTATCGGTTATTTTCTGAATATATCGATTGTATATTACCTCATAAAGCTCAAGTTTTTCTTCATAAACAATTTTATGAAGAAGCTCATCATCACTTAATTTGTTATATATCAACTTATTCATTAATCTGAAGTACTTATGTACGTTTGAGGAGATAAAATTACATTTTTTTTTCGTTCCATGTGTTACTTCCGTAAATCAATTCGTCTTAATACATGAATAAAAGAATCAAAATCTTTAATTAAATAAATTTATAACAACTAATTTGAAATTATGAAAAAGTATCTATTTGGATTTGCCCTCGTTTTATCAGGACTAATTATGAGTGGTTGCGCTAAAGTTCCTCAAGCTGAAGTTGATGGAGCAAACGCTGCAATCGAACTAGCTAGAGTTGCTCAAGCTGACGTTTATTTATCAGCTGAATTCGCAGCAGTTCAAGATTCAATGAATGCAATCAATGCTGAAATTGAAACACAAAAATCAAAAATGTTTGCTAGCTATGGCGATGTAAAACTTAAATTAGCTTCTGTTACAGCTTCTGCTACTGAGTTAGAAGGCAAAACAGCAGTTAGAAAAGAAGAGATTAAAAACGAAGTAAACGCTGCTATTGCACAACTTCAAACTTTGGCTGCTGAAAACCTTGCATTGGTTGAAAGCGCTCCTAAAGGAAAAGAAGGCAAAGCTGCTATCGAAGCTATCAAAGGCGATTTAAGCGTTATCGACGCTGCTGCTGCTGAAATTCCAGCATTGCTTGAAAGCGGAGATTTACTTGGTGCTCAAAGCAAAGCAAACGCTACTTTAGAAAAAGCAAACGCTATCAAAGTAGAATTGACTACAGTTGTTGAAAAATACAACAAAAAGAACTAATCTCACAAACTGATTTAATCGCCGGGAAATTTTTTCCCGGCTTTTTTTTTGAATGAAAAAAAGAACCAAACGTAGAATTTTTATTTCGCTTATCCTCATTGGCTTAGCCATGTTTGGATTCATAGCCTATGCTACTTACATTTATTTTACTAACACACTACCCAACGATGAAATAAAAAACGCGATTGAGTCCATCTCGGAAGCCAAGAAAGCAGAAGCAGATAAATATGCCAGAGAGACTTTTTTAGCTTCTGAAAAAAACCTGAAGCTAGCTATGGCAGAATGGGCTATTCAAAATGAAAGATTTTTCATTTCGCGCGATTTTACAAAAGTACGCTTCCTTGCCAACAAAGCCGCTTCATTGGGTGTTGAAGCCGGAAAAGGGGCTTCTATTGAAAAAGATTCTGTTAGTCTAAAATTGAGTGCTCAATTAAAAAGAGTCGAAATTCAGCTCAAAGAATTCGAAAGTACTTACAAGAACTTGCCTTTGCCGATGGAAACCTTCAAACAATCGGCCAGAGCAAGAATAAAATACAGTGAAGCCAGCGACACTTTTGGCAAGAAGCAATATTATGAAACGCAAAACGAAGCCAGAGAAGCTGAAAGACTCATAAGTCAGGCATTAAAGCTAGCAAAAAATAAACTAAGCAATTATTACCAACACTTTCCCACTTGGCAACGAAATGCTGAAACAGCACGTCAATTATCCCGAAAAGGCCAAATTGTTATTTTGATCAGCAAACTGGAATCAACTCTTTATGTTTTGAAATCGGGTAAAACGATTGCACAATACAGGGCCGAATTTGGCAAAAATTGGATTGGCGACAAACAATACAGAGGCGACAACGCCACACCTGAAGGAATTTATAGAATTATTCAGATAAAAAATGGCGGCAAAACAAAATTTTACAAATCTTTGTTGCTCAATTATCCCAATGAAGAGGATAAAAAAGAATTCGCTGCTTTGGTAAGAAAAGGAGCAATTTCGAAAAGGGCAAAGATTGGAGATTTAATTCAAATCCATGGATTTGGAGGAAAAGGTGTAAATTGGACGGAAGGATGCATTGCACTAAAAAATGAAGAAATGGACAAAATCTGCGGCATGGTACAGCTGAACACCCCGGTATTCATTATCGGATCCGAAAGACCTTTAAAAGATTATCTAAATCAATAAAATTGATATGTACCGCATTATTCAACGAATCATCAACAAGAACAGAGTTCAATTTTTCTAAAGCAGTAAGAAATCAAATCAAAAACATATGAAACGAGCCATTCAAAAATATTCCACAAACAAGGATGAAAGAATGGTGATTTTTACAGAAAGTTTCCCATTGGTACATTTGACAATTAAAAAACAAAATATAAACAGATGAAAATAAATTTTGAAAATAAGATTCTTCAAGGGAGTTTACTTTCGCTCGTTATTATTGGAGGATTACTGTTTTTTGTTTGGGCTAGTTTAATTCTGGTTCCTTCCCTTCAATACAGTTATTTCCATACTCAATTGCATTCAAAAGTAAAGATCAATTCGGAAGCCAAAGTTGAAATGGGCTACAAAGCTTTACAAAAAGATGTAATTGCTCTGGAATTGAAAATGGACAAATTAATCCCCGGTGGGGCTTATATGATTATCAATACAACCGATAATTCGTTCAAATTATACAAAAATAAAGAACTGACAAGGACCGGAATTTGTTCGACAGGAAGTTATATCGAACTTCAAGATGGAAATAATAAAAAATGGGTTTTTGAAACCCCAAAAGGTGTGTTTACAGTGAAAGGTAAAATAGTGAATCCAATCTGGAGAAAACCCGATTGGGCTTTTGCCGAAGAAGGTCTTCCAATTCCTTCGGCTACCGATCCTTCGCGATACGAAGCAGGCGTTTTGGGTGATTATGCACTGAGTATTGGAAATGGATACCTTATCCATGGAACACTTTATCAACGTTTTCTCGGCCTTGCTGTTACACATGGTTGTGTCCGTTTAAACGATTCCGATTTAGAATTTATATACAATAACATGCCTGTTGGAGGTAAAGTTTTTATTTATTAATCAAGACAATGAGCGCTAAAGATTTTTTCAAAAATAAAAAAGTCCTGTGGGGAATTTTTGTAATCACACTAATTTTAATTGCAATAGGTATCGAACTGGCCATTTCGGTTTCCAAAACAAAAGAGACTATTAAATGGATTCAGACTGAAGCAAAAAACCAAATTGTACCTGCTCTGGATTGGGACGACAGCAATATTAGGGAGACTTTTAAGCGAAAACTCTGGATGGAAAACCTGCTTCTATTGTCGAAAAACGACTCTATGAGCTTAGGAATAAGCCTGAACGACAGCATTATGCAAGTTCAGATAAAAGGATTACCATTGATAAAAAGTAAAATTACCCATATCAATCCGGAGAATTTTCTATCTAAGATTGACGAACAAGATTATGCATTTTTGTTTGGAAAACCAACCCTTATAAAAGAAGGCATCGCCAATTTTACAAAACGCCCAATACGTAAGATGAAAGTGATTGCCGGTTCAGATGCTCAGCCAATCGATACGGATACCGTTGAAGTAAAAAGATTCTATTGGGAGTTTATAACAGATAATAAAATTCGAATCGTAATAAATGGCTGTAGCTTGCCAAGCGATACACTTCACAAGAAGCCTTCCTTTATGATGGATAGAGCCAGATTTACACTCTCTAAAAATATGGCCGACAGTTTGAATTACATTCCTACTTTATTTTTGTGGATGCCCGACAATGAAGCCAAAGCAATCTATCGTGCACTTCCTGAAAAAATTAATGTAGCTATCCGAAATTAATTTTTCGTATAGCTACATTTTCACAATTTTAGAAAACATCATCCGACCAGAAGATATTTTATCTGGCCTAAATCAATTCTTTATTGTTTGTCTTTCTTACCTCGTTTGCGATCGTTTTCGTTCAATAGAATTTTCCGAATTCGCAAACTCCCGGGAGTTACTTCCAAATATTCATCTTCGCGAATATATTCCATGGCTTCTTCCAAAGAAAAACGGATAGGCGGTGTCAGCAATATCTTATCATCTGCACCTGAAGCACGCATATTTGTAAGTTTTTTGGTTTTGGTTACATTTACCACCAAATCATCCTGACGAATATTCTCTCCAATAACCATTCCTTCATAAACAGGTTCGTTCGACAATATAAAAAACGATCCTCTGTCTTGCAATTTATCAATAGAGAAAGGAATCGCAATTCCTGTTTCCATGGCAATAAGTGCACCATTCCGAATGGTCGAAAAAGCCCCTTTCAAAGGTTGATAGGCGTGAAAACGATGCGCTATCACAGCTTCGCCTTGGGTTGCGGTAAGCAAACTATTTCTTAAGCCTATAATTCCACGAGCAGGAATTTCAAACTCCAAATGCGTACGATCCATTTTATTTTCGATATTCTTAATCTCTCCTTTTCGTTGAGAAACAATTTCGATTACTTTTCCTGAAAGATTTTCGGGCGTGTGAACAGTTAACAATTCAATAGGTTCATGTTTAATTCCATCAAACTCTTTGATTATTACTTTCGGTTGTCCCAATTGAAACTCATAACCTTCGCGACGCATTGTTTCCACCAAAATGGATAAGTGTAAAATCCCTCTCCCAAAAACGTTGTAAGAATCGGGCGACTCGGTTTCTTCCACTCTCAAAGCAAGATTTTTCTCAATTTCTTTGTACAAACGTTCTCTTAAATGACGAGAAGTTACAAATTTCCCTTCTCTGCCATAGAAAGGCGAATTGTTGATTGTAAAGAGCATGCTCATTGTAGGCTCATCAATCTTAACGGCAGGCAAACCTTCCGGATTTTCAAAATCGGCAATGGTGTCGCCGATATCGAAATTTTCGATGCCCAAAAGCGCCACTATTTCGCCCGAATAAACGATTTCTTTCTTTTTCTCTTTTCCTAGTCCTTCAAAAACGTAAAGTTCTTTTATCTTTTGTTTTTGAATTGTACCATCTCTTTTCACCAGTGAAACGGTAGAACCCCATAGCAATGTGCCGCGAGTAAGTTTACCAACGGCAATCCTGCCAACATAGCTTGAATAATCGAGCGAAGTAATACGCATCTGAGTACTGCCGTCGAGATGTTTTGCCACAGGAATATTTTTTATAATAACATCCAATAAATAGCTAACATCTGTTGTAGGCTTGTTAAAATCTTCCGCCATCCAGCCTTGTTTTGATGAGCCATAAACAACCGGGAAATCCAATTGATCTTCTGAAGCTCCAAGACTATACATCAAATCAAAAACTTTTTCTACGGTTTCTTCCGGATCGCAATTGGGTTTATCTACTTTATTCACCACAACAATTGGTTTCAAGTTGAGATTTACCGCTTTTTCCAATACAAAACGTGTTTGAGGCATGGGGCCTTCAAAAGCATCAACTACCAACAATACGCCATCGGCCATGTTCAATACGCGCTCCACCTCGCCACCAAAATCGGAGTGACCCGGAGTATCAATGATATTGATCTTTGTGTCTTTGTAGCGAACGGCTACATTTTTCGACAAGATGGTAATTCCTCTTTCACGCTCCAGATCATTGCTATCCAGAATCAATTCACCCACTTCTTCGTTTTGTCGAAAAAGCTGAACCTGATGTAAAATACGATCTACCAAAGTTGTTTTACCGTGGTCAACGTGGGCGATAATTGCAATATTTCTTATTTCAAACATCCTCAAATTTTTGGACTGCAAAAGTAGTATAATTTTAAAGACCTTCAACATTCGATTCGTTATCGCTAAAAAATTATAATCACCCTCATTTTTGTCAATCTATTTTGGACGAAAAAAAAGTTTTCAAATGCAAACGATTGAAATAAAACTGATTAGAAAAAACTCAATTTCTCATTGCTTTTGTTCGTATTTTTGGCATTCGAAATACAATTTTAACCTTCTTATTATCGGAAATACTTATGAACGAATCAAACCCATTCAATAGGCTTCATCAAAGCTTTAAGCATCTTTATGCAGATTCTTCAGACGATTTATTGTATCAGTTTATAGCTGAATTGGATGTTTTAAAAGAAAAAATCACTTCGACTTACAAAAGTGCTGATTGGTACAAAGATGTTACCGTATATTCCCTTTACGTTGACTTGTTCAACAAAGATTTTGGAGGTTTGATTGACAAAATTGACTATCTTAAAGATTTGGGAGTGAGCTGTTTGTGGCTTCTACCCATTCTTGACAGTCCGATGAAAGACGCCGGTTTTGATATTAAAGATTACCGCAGCATACGAAAAGATTTATTTCGATTGCCCGACAATGCCTCCTCCGACCAAGAAAAAGTGCTTTTCAAACGGTTTTTGGATGAAGCTCACAGCAAAGGAATGAAAGTGATTTTCGACATTGCTATGAATCACACTTCTATTGAGCATGAGTGGTTTCAAGAATCCAGAAAAAGCAAAAACAACCCATTTCGCGACTACTATATTTGGAACGAAGACACCGAGAAATACAAAGATGCCCGTTTACTTTTTAAAGGAATGTGTCCGAGCAATTGGGAAAAAGAGGGCGATTGTTATTTTTTCCATCGCTTTTTCGAATTTCAACCCGATTTGAATTACCGCAATCCGGAAGTACTATTGGCCATGACTCGAAACATGCTTTTCTGGCTCGAACAAGGCGTTGATGGATTTCGTGCCGATGCAGTACCTTATATATGGAAAGAAGACGGGACAAATTGCGAAAATTTACCAAAAACACATACCGTTGTTAAATTTTTCCGTGCAGCACTCGATTACGTAAAACCAGGCACTTTGTTGCTGGCCGAAGCTTGCCAGAAACCTTACGATGTAGTGGAATATATCAAAACAGGCGACGAATGTCATGCGGCCTATCATTTTCCTTTAATGCCTCAAATGTTTAAAGCCATTGCCCAAGAAAGTACAGAACCAATTCTAAAAACGCTAAGTCTGGACATTACGCCTGCCATTCCGGACGCTTCGCAATGGTTCACTTTTTTGCGTTGCCACGACGAATTGAGCCTAGAATTGGTATATGTAAACGAACAAGACCGTGCCTATATTCATTCAAATTATTGCCACCAACCGGAATGGGATTTTCGCGTGGGCGAAGGAATTTCGGCACGACTTTCCGAATTGTTTAAGTTTGATGTACAAAAATTGAGTTTAGCTTATTCCTTGATGCTGAGTTTGCCTGGAACTCCGGTAATTTATTATGGCGACGAATTCGGAAAAGCCAACGATAGCGACTATTATCGTGAAATGATCGAAATGACCGGAAAAAATGATACCCGCTTTTTAGTTCGCGGCAAAATTGATTGGGACGAAGTAAATCGCCTCCTTGCCGATGAAAAATCGTTTAACGCACAGGTTTTTAAACGTTTGAAAAAGCTTGTAAATACCCGAAAACAGTTTAAAGCTTTTGGCAGAGGGAGTATTGAGTGGTTCAATGAATCGAACTCATCGCTCTTGGTCTTCAAACGAAAATTTGAAACAGAAGAACTTCTTATCATTCATAATCTGAGCAAAACAGAGCAAGTTCTAGATATTGAAATCTTAGCCAAACAGGATTTGTTGAATCAAGAACTCGTTTCGAAAAACGGACAACTTATTGTTCCAGCTCAAAGTTTCTACTGGATTGACAAACAGCAATAGCAAAAATTTTTATAGATTATTTATATATGTCAGAACTTAATTTTAAAGCCGTCATTTTCGATCTAGATGGAGTCATTACAAAAACAGCCCTCATTCATGCTGCGGCGTGGAAAAAAATGTTTGATGATTATCTCAAATTGCGCGAAAAGCGTTTTGGAGAGGCTTTTATTCCATTTACCCATTCGGGCGATTATTTACCTTTTGTTGATGGCAAACCTAGATACAAAGGAGTTTCCGACTTTTTAGCCTCGCGCAAGATTGAGATTCCATTTGGAGATCCTTCGGATTTGCCTACTCAAGAAACCGTTTGTGGATTAGGAAACAGCAAAAACGATGCTTTTAACGAAGTTCTAGACAAAGAAGGTGTAGAAATATATCAAAGCACGGTGGATTTCATGCACTTTTTGAAAGAAAATGGACTTGGTGTTGGAGTAGCTTCTTCGAGCAAAAACTGTCGGAAAGTTTTGGAAAAAGCCGACCTTATGTCGCTTGTTGATACGGTTGTGGATGGAACAGATTCAGTTTTATTGAACTTAAATGGCAAACCCGAACCTGATATTTTCACTACTGCCGCCGACAATCTTGGAGTTTCTTATCATGAGGCAATTGTTTTTGAAGATGCCGTTTCAGGCGTTCAGGCGGGCAAAGCAGGCAATTTTGGCTTAGTGCTTGGCTTGGCGCGCGAAGAAAATAGCTCGGAATTAAAATCGGCTGGTGCCGACATAGTAGTTTCGGATTTTGAGGATTTAAAAGTAGAAGGTTTGATAAAATGGTTCGCAAGTGGGATTGAAAACGACAGTTGGTCGATTCAATATCACGAATATGATGTTAGCAAAGAAAAAAGCAGAGAATCGTTGCTGACTGTAGGAAATGGCTATTTTGGAACCAGAGGTGCCATGGAAGAAATTACAGCCGATCAAAATCATTATCCCGGAACCTATATAGCAGGGCTGTACAATCGCTTGGAATCATTGGTTGGCGATAGAATGGTAGAAAATGAAGATTTTGTAAACGTTCCAAATTACACTTTCGTTCAATTTAAAATTGATGAAGGCGATTGGTGGAATTACAGAACAGCTAAATTTTTGAAATACACCAAGAAGCTGTGTATGAAAACAGCCGTTTTCTCAAAAGAATTCATCGTTGAACTCTCCGACGGAAAACAAATTAAGATAGAATCGGCTCGCTTTGCGAGTATGCAAAACCCACATTTGGCTGCTTTACACTATCAGATTTCGCCCTTAAATTTTGATGGCAAGATTACCATTCGAAGCGGAATTGATGGCAAAATTGAAAACCGAGGTGTGAGTCGATACAATTCGCTCAATCAAAAACATATAGAAGCAGTTAGCCAACAGGCAAACGATTTGTATTCGCAAGTTATAGTGCAAACAACCCAATCGGAAGTTGAAATAGCATTGAGTCAGAAGCAATCTTTTTTTGTGGACAAAAAAGCAATTCCTGCACAAAAAGAATTCATTACAGAATATGGCCAAGCTTTTGTTGAATTTACAACGGATTTGAAGCAAAACCAAACTCTTGCACACGAAAAGCTAACAAGTATTTACACTTCGAAGGACGAAGACACAAGCAATGCAAAAATTTCGTCCGAAAATTTGCTGCACAGCATCGTTTCCTACAACGAATTGCTCGAACAACACATTTCTGCTTGGAAGGAATTGTGGAACGATTACGATATTCGGATAGAAGGCGACAGAATGAGTCAAAAATTATTGCGGTTGCATACCTACCACATGCTCACCTCGGCTTCGCCACACAACACCAATATCGACGCAAGTGTAACAGCACGCGGTTTGCACGGAGAAGCCTATCGAGGTCATATTTTTTGGGACGAACTTTTTATCCTGCCATTTTACACAGTCCATTCGCCCGAAATAGCTAAAAGTTTGCTCCTATATCGCTATCGCCGTTTGGGAAAAGCAAAAGAATATGCCAAAGAATACGGTTATAAAGGAGCCATGTACCCGTGGCAGAGCGGAAGCGATGGAAGAGAAGAAACACAAATTGTACATCTAAATCCACTTACTGGCGAATGGGGCGACGATTATAGTTCGCTTCAGCGGCATGTTTCTTTAGCTTTGGCTTACGATATTTGGGAATATTTTAATAGCACCAACGACAAAGCATTCTTGGAAAACGCGGGAGCAGAAATGTTCCTGGAAATTTGTCGGTTTTGGGTTTCGAAATCACAAAAAAATGAAAGTACCGGCCGTTTTAGTATTGATGAAGTAATGGGACCGGACGAATTTCATGAACATGCTTCCAATAGCCCAAAAGGCGGACTAAAAGACAATGCCTATACCAACATAATGGTTTCTTGGATGTTGCAAAAAAGCAAGCATATTTTAAGCGCCATGAGCTGCGATATCGAAGAAAATATTCTAACAAAGTTGGGTATCCAGTACAATGAATTATTGTTGTGGGAAGAAATTTCAAAAAATTTGAATTTAGTTGTTTCGGAAGATGGAATCATTGCTCAATTTGATGGATACTTCGATTTGGAAGAACTCGATTGGGACGAATATCGAAAGAAATACGGAAATATATACCGAATGGACCGTATTTTGAAAGCTGAAGGAAAATCGGCCGATGATTTCAAACTTGCAAAGCAAGCTGATACTTTGATGACTTTTTACAATCTACCCGAAAAGGAAGTAAGCGAAATTTTGACAAAATTGGGTTATATTCTACCGGCCGATTATCTGAGTAAAAACTTGCATTATTATTTGAAACGTACATCACACGGCTCGTCTTTGAGTCGAGTTGTGCACAGTCAATTGGCACAACTAATTCAAGACGAAAAATTGAGCTGGCAAATGTATTCCGAAGCTCTTGGGAGTGATTATGTAGATATTCAAGGCGGAACAACAGGTGAAGGCATTCACAGCGGTGTGATGGCAAGTACGGTAATGCTTGCAATAAGCACCTATGCCGGAGTAAATTTACATGGCGAAATTCTTGAAATAAATCCACATCTTCCAAAACATTGGAAAAATATTTCATTCAAAATTCGTTTTAAAGGTGTGAAATACGAATTTACTATTTCAGAAAATGAAATTGATGTTCGAGCAGATAAAAAGGCGAAAATAAAAATAAACGGAGAAGAAAAAACCGTTGGAAACGATGCATTGGTAGGTATTTAATAAAAAATAGATTTAAGATGTTAGGCGACGTATTATTGATTACAGAAAAACATTTGGCAGCAGCCGAAAAAATTATTGTTGAAGTTTTGGCCAGAAAGAAAGAAAAATTTATGATTGGCATTTCGGGGGAAAGCGGAAGTGGAAAATCAGAATTGGCGCATGCGGTAGCAAAAGGTTTAAGAAAACATGGAATCATTGCCAAACCACTGCACATTGATAATTATTATCGTATTCTACCTTTGTTGAGAACAAAATGGCGCACCGATAACGGAATTGAACAAGTTGTAGGCTATGGCGAATACGATTGGGAAACGATTTATCGAAACTTGGAAGAATTCAAAAATGGGGAAAAATCGACCGGTCCCTGTGTAGATTTGGTTACTGAACAAGTGGACCAGCTCACCACCGACTATAAAGAAGTAGATATGCTCATCATCGATGGCCTTTATGCTATCAAAACCGAAGGCGTAGATTTAGCTGTTTTTATTGAACTCACTTATCATGAAACAAAAAAAGCGCAAGTTGTTCGAGGCAAAGAACCACAAAACGAATACAGAGCACGTGTTTTGGAACAAGAACATAAAATGGTTCAAGCCTTGCGCTCCAAAGCCGATTTGCTGATAAATATGGATTATGAGGTAGTTAAAGCTTAAAAATATCGACTTGACAAAATTTGCAATCTATCAAATACTTCCCCGACTTTTTGGGAATTCTAATTCATTATCAAGAGTAAACGGAACTATTGAAGAAAATGGCTCTGGCAAGTTCAATTTTTTTACAGACGAAATACTCCAATCCATAAAATCGCTAGGTGTAACGCATCTTTGGTTTACCGGAATAATTCGTCATGCTAGTACTACAAACTACCCAAATATTCCCACCAACAATCCTTCAATAGTAAAAGGGAAAGCCGGCTCGCCTTATGCCATTACCGATTATTACGATGTTTCGCCCGACTTGGCAGTGAATCCTGAAAACCGAATTGAAGAATTCGAAGAGCTTGTTAGGCGAACTCATTCCAACGGATTTAAGTTTATTATTGATTTTGTTCCCAATCATTTAAGCCGAGAATATAAAAGCATTAAGAAGCCTTCACACTGTCAAGATTTTGGCGAATCGGACGAAACAAACCGTCCCTTCGATCCACAAAACAATTTTTATTATCTACCCAATGAAAAATTAATCCTTCCATTTCCATCGGATTATCATGAATTTCCTGCCAAAGCCAGTGGAAACGACATTTTTCATGCTTTCCCAAGTCAGAACGATTGGTATGAAACCGTAAAATTAAATTACGGAATCGACTTTGGCGACAATCAGAAAAAGTACTTCTCTCCTACTCCTAAAACATGGATTATGATGCGCAACGTGCTTTTCTATTGGGCTCAAAAAGGAATTGATGGTTTTCGTTGCGATATGGCCGAAATGGTTCCGGTAGAATTTTGGGAGTGGGCAATTCCACAAGTCAAAGAAATAAACCCCGAACTTCTTTTCATTGCCGAAATATACAATCCACAGTTGTATTCAGCCTATCTTGATCAAGGAAAATTCGATTATCTTTACGATAAGGTGGGTTTCTACGATCAATTGCGCGCAATTATTGAACAAAGAAATCCGGCAGCCAGATTGAGCAATACATGGAAAAGCCTCAACGGCCTAGACAATCGAATGCTTCGCTTTCTCGAAAACCATGACGAACAACGAATAGCCAGCAAAAATTTTGCGCAATATCCTCCCAGAGCACTTCCGGCCTTTTTTGTAGTTTGCTGTATGCATCAAAATCCCTTTCTGGTGTATTTTGGGCAAGAATTTGGCGAAGAAGCCAAAGGAGTGAGCGGATTCAGCGGAAACGATGGAAGAACCACACTATTTGATTATTGGAATGTGCCCACCATACAAAAATGGGTGGGCAACAAAAAACCCAATGTCGAAAATCTTTCCATCGACAGTCAAATTCTTTACGCCAATTACCAGGAAATAATCAAATTTAGTCTCACAGAAAAAGCCATTGCCGACGGTGCTTTTTACGATCTAATGTGGGTAAATAAAGACAATAAGCTCTTCAATCCAATTTCGATATTTGCCTTTATTCGCACTTTGGGAAAAGACAATTTTTTATGTCTGGCAAATTTTTCGAAAGACAAACAAACGCTTACAATTCAAATTTCGGAGCATGCCTTCGAATTTTGCGCCATCAAAAAAGCGCGCTTATTGAATTTTGTTTTCACGGATTATTTCTCGAAAAACATTCTTAAAATAAGCGGATTGGAATGCATCGAAAAAGGAATCCAAATGGAGCTTTTGCCTTTTTCGTATGTTGCCTATCAATTCTAAATATAAATACTTAAATTCGAGCAAAAATAGTGGGACTTAAAAGTCAAACTCATGCAAAGAAAATCGAAAAATTCCAGTTTAGCAATCATTCGGCAAGATCCTTGGTTAGAGCCAGTTCAACAGGAAATTTATGCTCGCTATCAACGATTTTTGGATAGAAAGCAAGGTATTGAGCAATCGGCCAATAGTTTGAAAAATTTCGCAAGTGCCTATTCTTATTTTGGTATTCATTTCAACAAAAAAGAAAATTCGTGGATTTATAGAGAATGGGCTCCTGCCGCCAAAGGTTTGTTTCTGATTGGCGATTTCAATAAATGGGAATATTTTACACATCCATTGCAAGCGATTGGAAATGGTGTATGGGAAATTAAACTTCCTTATGAAGAATACAAAGACACTTTTACTCATCAAAGCAAAGTGAAAGTGGTGGTTCAAACCGAACAAGGTACAAGGCCACGCATCCCAATCTACATCAATCGGGTTGTTCAGGACGAATTTACGAAAGACTTTGCCGGTCAGCTTTGGTTTCCAACGAAAAATTATTCATGGAAAATAAAAAAATTTTCCCTTCCAAAAGATGAAAGCTTATTGATTTACGAATGCCATATTGGAATGGCTCAAGAAAAAGAAGGCGTTGGAACTTTTCATGAATTTACTCAGAAAATACTCCCCGAAGTCAGCGAAAAAGGATACAATGTTGTACAAATAATGGCCTTGGCCGAACATCCCTATTATGGCTCTTTTGGCTACCATGTGAGCAATTTTTTTGCTCCATCTTCCCGTTTTGGAACACCCGAAGAACTCAAAGAATTGGTGGACAAGGCTCATGAGTTGGGAATTGCCGTTATCATGGATATTGTTCATTCGCATACCGTAAAAAACATGAACGAAGGACTCAACGATTTCGACGGCAGTGGACATCAATATTGTCATGAAGGTGATAGAGGCAATCATCCGGCATGGGATTCCAAACTCTTTGATTATGGTAAAACGGAGGTTCTGCAATTTCTACTTAGCAATATTGCTTATTGGATGCACGAATTTAAAATGGACGGATTTCGCTTTGATGGTGTTACCTCTATGCTTTATTTTCATCATGGTTTAGGTGTAGATTTTGGCGATAGAGATGGCTATTTCAGCCA
>KB224543.1_pt15 | contig 20024 bp, 18 predicted proteins | sample 524768 | NCBI WGS metagenome assembly AMQJ01 (sample SAMN00998488, study PRJNA167727) | sediment metagenome | isolation source: subsurface aquifer sediment | place: USA: Rifle, Colorado | collected Aug-2009
GAAATCGTTTTTTGATAAACTTAAAAAAAAGAAGCCCAAAACCCTGGATACCATTGTTCATAAATTACACGACGAAGTTTTTCAGGAAATTGATTGTTTAAATTGCGCTAACTGTTGCAAATCAATAAGTCCTACTTTGTACGATAAAGATGTTGAGCGTCTGGCAAAACATTTTAAAATAAAACCTTCGCAATTTGTTGAAGAGTATCTGTACATTGATGAGGAAAGTGATTACGTTTTTCGAAAAACTCCCTGTCCATTTTTATTGTCTGACAATTATTGTATGGTTTATGAAAGCCGACCAAAAGCATGTCGCGAGTATCCACATACCGATCGAAAAAGGTTTTATCAAATTCTAAATCTTACGCTTAAAAACACAGAAGTTTGTCCGGCAGTTTATGATGTTGTTGAAAGACTAAAAGAAAGAAAGGATGAATTTTAGTTCACAAAAACATTTAGGCCTTCTTGTATCACTTTAATATTTAATATTTCGCCCATCTCTCCTGGCTCCCCGTCAAAATGAATCACATCTGAAGATTTTCGTTTTACAATGATGCTTTTACATTGATAAGTTTCAAGGTATGCACTTTTATCAATGTTTTTTAAAAATAATCGTGCTCCAATTCCGGGCGCGGTAATTAATGGGAACGATCGCATAATAGCAACCTCAAGCTTCCCATCTTTAATGTCTGCATTAGGAGCAATATGAGCATTATTGCCATATTGAGATGCATTAGCAAATGTAATTAAAAAGGCATCTCTCATGATGGTTGTCCCGTTCATCGTTATTTCATATCGTTTAGCTTGGTATTGACGGAACTCCGATATTGTTGCTTTAATGTAGTTACCAAAACCACGACCATCTAACTTAGAAAAAACATGACCGATATGTGCATCAAAACCAACACCTGTTGTACAAAAGAATTTTCTGTCGTTAATTTTTCCATAATCAATTTTTGTTTGCTTCCCTTTTTTAATCAGACTTAATGCTTTTTGAGGTTTTAAAGGAATATTCAAATGACGTGCTAATCCATTTCCGGAACCTAAGGGAATTATTCCTAAAACAGCTTCCGTTTCTACAACTCCCGAGGCCACTTCATTAACTGTTCCATCGCCACCAACAGCTATTATTTGATTATAACCCTTATTAATATATTTCTTTACAATCTGAGTAGCTTCTCCTGCAAACTGGGTAACAATTATTTTAACATCATACTCTTCCTCATTAAACTCTTTTTTTATGAGGGCTGGAATATAATCTTTTGATTTGTTACCTGATACAGGATTAATTACAAATAGGATTTTTTCTTTCATCAACACAAAATTCAACTCCATTTTACAACAATCATCATAGAATGCGCAAAGTTAATTCAGTACATGGATATTAAAAAATAAAACTCAAATTTTATTCATTTCTTGTATTATGTATCAAATTTAATATAGCCTTAATACTCTATTCTGATTTTACAATCTTTTAAGATTCTGATAATAATCAATTAATCTTCAATACATTACTTCGAAATAAAAAGATAATGATAAAACCAAATCATTTTAAAACTATCGTAATTTCTGATGTGCATTTGGGTACTAAAGCTTCAAAGGCTAAAGAACTAGTAAGGTTTCTGAAATCTAATACCTGTGATAAACTAATTCTTAATGGCGATATAATTGATGGATGGAGGCTTAGAAAAAACGGCAAATGGAAAAAAAAGCATACCCGGTTTTTTAAGGTCTTAATGAAGATGATAGATAAATTTAATACTGAAGTAATATACCTGCGTGGGAATCATGATGATTTTCTTGATAATATTATGCCATTAACAATTGGCAATTTAACTATTCAAAAAGATTATATACTTCGTAGTAATGGAAAAAACTTTTTTGTAATACATGGTGATGTTTTTGATTCAATCACAACCAATTTAAAGTGGTTAGCTAAACTAGGTGATATAGGTTACACTTTTCTTTTATGGTTAAACAAAATTTATAACAGAAGAAGAGTGAAAAAGGGATTACCTTACTATTCACTGTCCCAGGAAATAAAGCAGCGAGTTAAAACTGCAGTATCTTATATCTCAAGTTTTGAGCAAGAGCTGGTAAAATTAGCTAAATCTAGAAATTGTCAGGGTATTATATGCGGTCATATTCATCATCCTGATATACAGATGTATGATGATATAATGTATTTGAATTCTGGAGACTGGGTTGAATCACTTTCTGCGCTTGTTGAACATGAAAACGGACAATGGGAAATTTTATATTACAATGAGTTGGTTAAAGAAGAGCTCCCCCCAGAACCAATAAAAAATAAAAAATCGGACTTTGTTTTTTCAGATTTTGCTAACTCCAAAATAGCCTAATAATCGATGAAATATCTTTTTATAATTCAAGGAGAAGGTCGTGGTCATATGACTCAGGCCATTAGTTTACGGAACAGACTAATATCTGCAGGGCACAATGTCCCTTCGGTAATTGTTGGAAAAAGTATTCGACGTGAAATTCCTGCGTTTTTTTATTCAAAAATTGAAGCTTCAGTTCATCTGGTTGAAAGCCCTAATTTCGTTATGGATAAAAACAATAAGCGAATTAATATTGGAAAAACGATTTTCTACAATCTCTTTTATACCAGAAAATATATTAAAAGCCTTCGGGTAATAAATAAAATTGTGAAAACTGAAAAACCTGATGTAATCATTAATTTTTATGATCTTCTGGGAGGTTTATTTTATCTGTTTTATAATCCTCCAATTCCTTACCAATGCATTGGGCATCAGTATCTGCTTTCGCATCCCGATTTTCAATTTCCTAAAGGACACAAAATCGATAAATTACTTTTTAAAATAAATACAAACATCACATCATTTAGAGCTGATAAATTGCTTGCACTTTCGTTCAGAAGAATGCCCAATATTCCTGAGAAAAAGATATATGTTGTTCCTCCCTTGTTGCGAAAAACGGTACTTAATCTTAAGTCAACAAACGATGGTTTTATTCATGGTTATATGTTAAATCCGGGTTATGCTAACGAAATTATTGAATGGCACAATAAAAACCAGGAGATTGAGACTCATTTCTTTTGGGATAAAAAAGATGCTCAAGAAGAAATGGTGATACATAAAAATTTGGTTTTTCATAAAATTAATGATGTAAAATTTCTTGATTACATGAGCAGGTGCTCAGGATATGCAAGTACCGCCGGGTTCGAATCTCTTTGTGAAGCAATGTACCTTAACAAACCGGTTATGATGATTCCCACTGCAGGTCATTTTGAACAAAAGTGCAACGCTTTGGATGCCTCATTAAGTGGTGCCGGCCTTATAAGTGAGGAGTTTGATCTTGATAAATTAATAAAATACATCCCAAATCATAAGACTGATCCTTCTATTTTTCAAAGATGGGTCGAAAGTGCAAGCGGGATATTTCTATCACATCTTACACCTGTATTTAATTATAAATCACAAAGAAAAACAGAAATCGGTTCAACTTTATCCGTTAAGATTTAATTCATTTTGTAAAATCAAATAATAAGATAGGTACAATCCCGTTTAAAACTAAATACGTTCAAAAATTGGTTTGCTTACAATTCGTTATCTCATTATTTGTATTTTTGCCCGATGAAAAAGTCGTTAATTATCATTTTTATTGTATTTCTTTCAATTCAACTAAGCGCACAGATTGGGGGAACACACACCTACGATTTCCTTAATTTAATTAATTCGGCACGTGTTTCTTCTTTGGGTGGTGATGTAATTGCAATAAACGACAACGATTTTAATTTAACGTACCATAATCCAGCTTTACTTAACCCTGAAATGAACCATGACCTGGTTTTGAATTATGTAAATTATTTTACTGATATTAATTATGGCTATGCAGCTTATGCTACAAACATTAAAGATTACGGCATTTTCTCCGGAGGAATAGAATACATCAACTATGGAAAGTTTATTGCAGCGGATGAAAAGGGAATAGTAACAGGAGAATTCAAAGCTGCCGAATATGCTATTAACCTGATTTATTCACGAGCAATAGATAGTACTTTTCGTGTTGGAGTAAATGTAAAACCAATTATTTCAACCCTGGAGAAATATACATCTTTAGGTTTGGCCGCCGATTTTGGTATAATTTATAATAAGCCCCGAAGTCTATTTACAGCTGCACTGGTAGTAAAAAACTTAGGAGCTCAATTAAAAGGATATACTGATGAAAGAGAATCACTCCCTTTTAATATTCAGTTAGGTATCTCGCAAAAACTAAAACATGCCCCCCTTCTGTTTTCAGTTACCTATGATCATCTTGAACAATGGGATTTAACCTACACCAAAACAGAAGATGCCTCTGGTTTGGACCCTATAACAGGAGAAGAACCTAAAGAATCAACCATCGATAAAATTGCTGACCAGTTTATGCGCCATATTATTCTGGGTGTAGAATTTAATCCGATTAATAATTTTTATGTTAGAGCTGGATATAACTACCGTCGCCGACAAGAGATGCTCATAGAATCGAAAACATCGACCATTGGTTTCTCCTGGGGATTCGGAATAAAAATTTCAAAATTCCATTTAAGTTATGGAAGAGCAACTTATCATTTAGCAGGAGCTTCCGATCATTTTTCTATTAGTACTAACCTCGATAGTTTTAGAAAGAAACTTTAACAGATTTATTAAAACTCAATATCTAGCAGGTTATAAAAACCTGTTAGATCTCTTTATATTTGCCAAATGAAATTTTTGGATTTACCTTTGATGCTCAATTTTGAAATTCATGATAAAATCAGATAAAAAAATAATAATTGCCATCGACGGCTACTCATCATCAGGGAAAAGCACTTTAGCCAAAGAGATTGCAAAAATCCTTAATTATAAATACATCGATAGCGGAGCCATGTATAGGGCAGTTACTTTATTTGCGCTCAGAAATAATTTAATTCAGAATCACGAGGTAAATGAGAAGAAACTTCATGAGTTGATCGATAAAATTCATATTAACTTCAAGCTTAATCCTGAAAACAAAAGACAAGAAACCTATTTAAATAATGAAAACGTTGAAGAAGAAATTCGTAAGATGGAAGTTTCAAACAATGTTAGTTTCATAAGCAAAATAGGCTTTGTTCGTAAAAAAATGGTTCGTTTTCAGCAGGAAATGGGAAGCGAGAAAGGTATCGTAATGGATGGTAGAGACATTGGAACTGTTGTTTTCCCGAATGCAGAGTTAAAAATATTTATGAATGCCAAGGCGGAAGTACGAGCAGAACGAAGATATCTTGAATTAAAAGAAAATAATGTTGAAGTCAGCTTTGAAGAAATTCTCGAAAACGTTAAAAAACGAGATCACATTGACGAAACACGTGATGAAAGTCCATTAAAACGGGCTCATGATTCAGTTGAATTAGATAACAGTAATCTGAACCGACAAGAACAATTAGACTGGATTATTGGTTTAGTTAAAGAACGAATAAATTAGTTGAAAGAATCATGAAAATTGAAATTGATAGTAATTCTGGTTTTTGTTTTGGTGTTGTAAATGCCATTCAGCTTGCAGAAATGGAGCTGGAAAAAAACGAAACATTATACTGTCTGGGTGATATTGTTCATAACAGTGCCGAAGTTGAGCGATTAAAAAAGATTGGATTAACCACAATTAATCATGAGCAGTTAAAAACGCTTAAAAATTGCAAAGTTCTTTTACGCGCACATGGAGAACCACCCGAAACTTACAAGATTGCTATTGAAAATAACATCCAGTTAATTGATGCTTCATGTCCTGTTGTTCTTAAACTTCAGAATAATATCAAATTAGGATTTGATACAATCTTAAAAAAAGACGGACAGGTTGTGATTTATGGTAAAGAAGGTCATGCCGAAGTAAATGGGTTGGTAGGCCAAACCAATGGAAAAGCAATTGTGATTGGTGGTATCGAAGATTTAAATAAAATTGATTTCTCAAAACCAGTTAATCTGTTTTCTCAAACTACAAAAAGCATTGAAGGCTTTTACGAAATTCAGAAAGAAATAAAAAATCGAATGATTAAAGCTCAGGGAACTGAAAATGTTGAGCTTATTTCAAACGACACGATTTGCAGACAAGTATCGCACCGACAACCAAAATTGCATGAGTTTGTAAAAAAACACGATGTAATTGTTTTTGTTAGTGGACAGAAAAGTTCCAACGGGAAAATGCTTTACCAGGTTTGTAAAGATGAAAATCCAAACACCTATTTAGTTTCAGATGTTGATGAGTTAAATCCATCATGGTTTAAAAATATTGAATCAATTGGTATCTGTGGTGCCACTTCAACTCCGCGCTGGCTCATGGAAAAAGTTGCAAAAAAAATTGAGATACTTGTAGTTTAAACTTTAAGATATATTATTTTAGAGTAAAAATCTTTAATGACAGAAAACGAAATTGCTCATAAAATTGTTGGTGCTGCAATCGAAGTTCATAAATCTTTAGGCCCAGGTTTATTGGAAAGTGCATATCAGGAATGTCTTGATTATAAGCTAACTCAGTTAGGTTTAAAAACCAAAAAAGAAAAACCAATGCCTTTGGTTTTTGAGGAAGTTAAGCTTGAATGCGGTTATAGAATAGATATTTTAGTTGAAGATAAAGTTGTAATTGAAATTAAAAGTGTTGAATCCATAAATGATGTTCATTTAGCACAGATTTTAACTTACATGAGATTGGGCAATTACAAACTTGGATTGCTAATCAACTTTAACGTCTCCTTATTAAAGAATGGGATTAAACGAGTGATAAATGGCTCTTTATAACCACCATGGACACTATGAATGCACAAAGGACACAAGCATTACTACTAAATTTCCTTTGTGAACATTGTGTAAACCATCGTGTACTTTGTGGTTAAAACTGTATTTTTGCTTTTCAATTATTATTATTCATGAATATCAAACCTCAATTTGTAGATGTTATACTTCCCCTGCCTTTAAAGCAGTTGTTTACGTATGCCGTACCTGAAGATTTAATTAACCAGGTTGAAATTGGAAAACGAGTGATTGTTCAGTTTGGAGCAAGAAAAATATATACTGCAATTGTTTTTTCTATTCATCAGAATGCTCCGAAAGATTATAAAACCAAAGATATCGTTGAAGTCTTAGATGACAAGCCCATTGTAAACGAAATTCAACTCAAACTTTGGCAATGGATTGCAGATTATTATATGTGTTCGGTTGGCGAAGTTTTTAAAGCAGCTCTACCATCAGGCTTGAAACTGGAAAGCGAAACCAAGGTTATTTATAATCCTGATTTGATAGATCAAAAGAAATTTAATTCAACAGAAACACTTATTCTCGATTTTCTGGCAAGTAAAAATATTGCAAGCATTGCGGAAATCTCAAGTGCTTTAAACCGAAAAGATGCTCTCCCTGTTATTAAATCTTTGTTAGATAAAAAAGCTGTAATTCTTGAAGAGAAACTAAGAGATAACTATAAGCCTAAAACAGTAACTTACATTAAACTCGATGATTCTGTTAAAAACGAGTTACAGTTAAATGAGATTTTCGATTCATTAAGTAAAGCCCACAAACAGCTTCACGTTTTAATGACCTATATAAAACTCTCAGGGAGTTTTATGAACAAAAAAACGGTTGAGGTAAAAAAACAAACACTAATTGAAGATTCTAAAACAAGTTCAGCTATAATTAAATCGCTCATTGATAAGAGAATATTTACAGAATATGACAAAACGGTAAGTCGCTTAAATGAGTTGCAAAATGAGCAAACCGAAATAAAAAAATTATCTGAAGCACAGCAAACTGCTCATGATGAAATCCAAAAGCATTTCGAAGAAAAAGATGTTGTTTTATTGCATGGTGTAACTTCTAGCGGAAAAACGGAAATTTATATTCATCTCATAAAAGAACAACTTGATAAAGGCAAGCAGGTTTTATACCTGCTTCCGGAAATTGCCTTAACAACACAAATCATAAACCGACTAAAATCTGTTTTTGGGAATCGGGTCGGCATTTACCATTCAAGATTTAGTGATTCAGAACGCGTTGAAGTTTACAAAAATATCCTAAAGCCAAGCGATACACTTAAATATGATATTATACTTGGTGTACGCTCTTCACTCTTTTTGCCCTTTTCGAACCTGGGATTAATTCTTGTTGATGAAGAGCATGAAAACACATACAAACAATACGATCCGGCACCTCGTTATAATGCCCGGGATTGTTCTATGGTGTTGGCTCAAATGCATCAGGCAAAAGTATTGTTAGGAACAGCCACTCCATCTTTGGAGAGTTTTTTCAATGCCCGGTCGGGGAAATATGCACTGGTTCAATTAAGCACCCGATATCTGGACATAAAACTGCCGGAAATAGAGCTTGTCGATATTTTAAGAGCCAAAAAGAGAAAAGAAATGAAATCTCTATTCAGTCCTGCTCTTTTAGATAGTATCAAAGATTCACTTGCCATTGGCGAGCAGGTTATTTTATTTCAAAATCGTCGTGGCTTTGCTCCTTATCTTGAATGTGACGTGTGTGGATGGATTCCTTATTGCACCAACTGCGATGTGAGCATGACTTATCATAAACATCAAAACGAATTGGTTTGTCATTATTGCGGATATACTATTCGTTCGCCTAAAACATGTAAAGCTTGCGGAAATACTGCAATTCAAACTCGCGGTTTTGGAACAGAAAAAATCGAAGATGAAATCAACATCTTTTTTCCCGAGTCCAAAGTTGCCCGTATGGATTTAGATTCAACACGAAAGAAAGATGCATATCAAAATATTATTGGTGATTTTGAAGATGGTAAAATCGATATTTTAATAGGAACCCAAATGGTTTCCAAAGGATTAGATTTCGACAATGTAAGTCTGGTAGGGATCTTAAATGCCGACAGCATGCTCAACTACCCCGATTTTCGTGCATTTGAAAGAAGTTTTCAGCTTATGGCCCAGGTAAGTGGTCGTGCCGGAAGAAAAAACAAACAAGGGAAAGTTGTAATCCAAACGAGCAATCCGGCTCATCCAATTTTACAATTTGTATTAGATAATAAGTTCGAAGAGATGTATAAATCGCAACTGTTGGAACGAAAAAAATTTAAGTATCCTCCTTTTTACAAACTGATAACCATAAGTATTCGACATAAGAATTCTGAGATTACCAATAAGGCTGCGCATCAGCTTGGAGTTAATTTAAGGAAGGTTTTTGGGAAAAGAATTCTTGGTCCTGAACCTCCGGTAATAGCGCGAATACAAAATAACTATATCCAAAATATTCTGTTAAAAATTGAACGGGAGCGATCATATCAAAAAGCAAAACAATTGCTAAATGAGCAAATAACAAATTTGATCACAACAGATAATTTTAAAACTATTCATATATCTATTGATGTTGATCCGGTATAGAAGGGATAAAAGACAAAAGTAAAAAGATAAAAAAATTGAGAAGACACTTTCAAACAGATTGGCTATTTTTGACTTTAAATAATTCAAGCATTTAATTATGAAATTTAAACAGTTAATTCCTTATATACTTGTTTTTATTACTTCATTTCTAATTACACCTGTTGCAATAACAAGTTTTGTGAGAAAGGCAAATGAGAATGCAAAAGAGTATGTTCGTAATTTTACTCCATTCACATCTAATTTGCCAAATGGAAGTTACGAAGGGAAATATAAAGCATTTGGAATGATAACCATGTCGAAAGTTCAATTTGAGATTGAAGATGGACTCGTTAAAAGCATTAATTTCATCAAAATGTTTCATTCACCCGGCAGTATTTATAAGGAAAACATTGAAACACAAATAAAACAAACCCAAAAGTTAGAAGTTGATGCGATAACAGGTGCTACACGTACCAGCAACTTTGCAAAGGCTGCAATAAAAGATGCTGTAGAAAAGAAAAAGTAATATAAAGTTTTGCAATATTTTATTCCCTATTTTTATGTTTACCTAAATAAAAAAATCATGTAAAAACTAATCCCAATAGTATTAATCCTGATAATGATACTAAAGCAAGCAATAAAGTTTTTAGCATAACTGCTGCATACAAATTTGGAAAATAAGAACTGCTTTCGATAAAAATAAAAAAGATCTCAGGTTGAGATCTTTTTTTATGCATTTTTGTTTTCAGCGGGTAAAGAAAAATAAAAATTGGATCCCACTCCCACTTCTGATTCCAGCCAGATTGAACCACCAAGCAAAGTTACAAAAGATTTTGAAATAGATAAGCCTACACCTAATCCATCATAATATCTCTTCGAAGATGTATCAGCTTGTGTAAAGTAATTAAATATTGATTGCTTGAACTCAGGTTTAATTCCTATTCCTGTATCTTTTACAAAAAACTGGTAAGTACTTTTCTCTAATTTACATCCCAGCTCAATAGTTCCTTGATCGGTAAATTTTAATGCATTGTTTAACAAATAAGTAAATACTTGCAATACTTTTTCTTTATCTGAATTTATTACCTGATCAAGCAATTCATCTGGCACGGTTTTAAGCAGTTTGATATTCTTTTTCTCAGCTTCAGCAATATAACTTTCGTAAGTTATGCATAGCACTTCATTAATTTTGAATTCCCCAATTTTTAATTTTGCTTGCTGCGACTGAATTTTCGATAGCTCAATTACGTTTGTTATGGTTGATAATAACTGTTTACTGGAATCAGTCATCATTTTTTTATACAATTGCACTTCATCATTGGAAGGGACTGAACTGGCAAGTAATTCGGCAAAACCAATAATCCCATTTAAAGGAGTTCGGATTTCGTGTGATATATTATTTAAAAAAGCTGTTTTTAACCGATTACTCTCTTCTGCATGATCCTTAGCTGCTAAAAGATCTTTCTCATATTTTTTTCGTTCTGAGATATTTTTTAATAAATAAGTGAGAAGAGATAAGCCTACAAATAAAGTAATTATTGCAATTACCAGCAATTGCTTGGAACGGAATGTGGCTTTATCTAAAGGTATTTCAATCATCATACTCCATGGCTTATTCTTTTTACCAATTTCAATTGGATAAAACATTCTAAAAACCTTCTCTCCGGTAAACTCGGATTTTATTTCAAATGTAGTTTCTTTTCCATTTAAAAGAGCTAGATAACTTAAATTATCAGACTTGTTTATAATATTAAAAATATTCTTTGTTACTAAAGAAGAATCAATATGTGTAATGATAGTTCCTTTACTTGAAATTAATGATAAGTACCCATATTGGTAAGGCCTAACCCGATCAAGTTCTGCTTGTAAGTCTCCAAGATTAATATCAATACCGATAGCCCCTAAGAATGTACCTTTAGAAATAATAGGAATACTTACAGTTGTGCCAAAAAATAGTTGGTTATATCCACTATAAATAAATTTGTACGGCTCAGTAAGAAATGCTGTTCTTGTTTGCTCTGGATAAATATAATAATCTCCCTCGTAATCTCTTGGAGTCATTATTTCGTAATAAATAGAATCTCCTGATCTGAAAAAACCCAATCCAATCGATCCAAGTTCATTGTATAAAGGATCTGTTTTAAACAAAGAATCTTTGCCATCAAATGCATCAGGTTCCCAAAGAGTCCAAACTCCCAAATAATTAATGTTTTCTTTAATAGCAGATTTTAACATGTTCAAAAGCTCTTCTCGTGAACCTTCTAATTTTTGAATTAATTGCACCTGTCTCTCTAACGACTTTGCATATAGTATAGCTGAATTTAAATAAACCTGAGTTTCAAATGCAGCTTTTCGGGAAATTTCTGCAGCCAGAACCTTTGAATCGTTGTATACATTCTTCCGATGATTGATGCCTAGAAATAAAAATAAAAACGAGAATAATAAAGCTGTAATAACTGTAATTAGAACAGCTATTGTTAAACTTCTGTTATTCTTTTTAAATGGCATCTAAATTATTAATTTTATAATTCACCTGAATATATAGTTGTATTTCAAAATTAGTTTATTTTACTCATATTTAAAATTAGTGCGCGATTTATCATTCATAATTAGAAATAGAATTCTAAATTGTAGATTATTCGTTATGAAATACATTTTGTAAATTGCAAAACTAAACTGTAATCTATCATGATAAAACTAATAGGATTATTTTTTATTGTTTCAACAATTAGTTGTACTTCAAGTACTAAAATGGAAAAAGAAAAAGAAAAATTATTACAAACCGACATTGATTTTTCAAACCGATCTGTTGAAGTTGGAAATCATCAGGCTTTTTTGGAGTTTGCTTCACCTGATGTGGTTTTGTTAAAACCTAACTCCTACCCAGTTGTTGGCAAACCAGCTATGAAACAATTGTATGCCGAAATATCTGATTCAAGTTATCGTTTAACCTGGAAGCCTAGCTTTGGAAGAGTTTCTGAATCGGGTGATTTAGGATATACTTTTGGAATATATTTATTGGAAATAACTCTGGGTGAACAAAAAGGACAAATGGAACAAGGAACTTATTGTAGCATTTGGGAAAAGAACGCTAAGGGGGAGTGGCGATTTGTGTTGGATACAGGAAATCCGGGACTCTCCATTGAACAATAAACAATGAACAATTATCAATTACGACAATCCGTTACATTGATAATTGATTATTGACAATTGTAAAATTGAAAAAACTTATCTTTGCATTTTAATATCAAAATTTGCCGTTGTGAAAAAACCAGATATAAAAGCAATTTTCGATTCATTTAACCAATTCAACATTTTAATTATTGGCGATGTAATGATCGACTCATACATGTGGGGAAAAGTAAATCGCATTTCTCCAGAGGCTCCAGTGCCAATTCTTATGAGCACAACACAAGAAAGTAGATTGGGCGGTGCTGCTAATGTAGCTTTAAATGTGCAGGCTTTAGGTGCAAATCCAATTCTTTGCTCGGTTATTGGAACCGATTCTAAATCAAAAACTTTTCATAATCTTTTGAAAAAAAGAAGATTGAGCAATGAAGGCATTCTTGAAGATGAAAACCGAAAAACAACTGTAAAAACAAGAATCATTGCTGATAATCAGCACTTATTAAGAGTCGACGAAGAAGTTGATTACGAGCTTGATGCTGAAACTGAAAAAAAATTTATAAATCAAATCTTAACCATTCTTGCCGACAAACAAATTGATGCCATAATTTTTGAAGACTACGACAAAGGTTGTATAACTCCATCCGTAATAAAAAGCATTGTTGAATATGCTAATAAAAATAATATCCCAACACTTGTTGATCCAAAGAAACGTAACTTTATGGAATACAAGAATGTTACGCTTTTCAAGCCCAACTTTAAAGAATTGGTTGAAGGTTCTAAAATAGATATCAAAAAAGGCGATTTCGAAGGAATTTTTAAAGCATCGCAAAAGTTACATTCCGAATTATCTGCTAAATACCTGTTAATCACTTTGTCCGAATTAGGTGTTTATATAAGTTATAACGGATCATATAAAACTTTACCAGCCGAAATTCGCGATATAGCAGATGTATCAGGTGCTGGCGACACTTTAATTGGAACTGCAAGTTTATGTCTTGCTGCAGGTTTAGAACCTGAGTTTATTGCAGGAATATCAAACCTGGCCGGGGGCCTGGTTTGTGAAAAAGTTGGTGTTGTACCTATTAATAAAGACCAATTATTACAAGAAGCAATTGAAAAATATTCTTAATCAACGAATAAATTTCAATTAAAATCTAATACAAAATCCAATTGGTAAATTAACATGCGAATTTAATCTTAACAATTGGAATTCAGAATTTATTAAAATATTTCATTTCACTTTAAGGGTCAAATATTTGATTCAAACAACAAATTGATTTGTTAATAAAATGTTTATAACTCTGAAAAATTTGTTTACAATTCTTATCTTAGTGAAATAGAAAAACGTGATAAAATTGTATTTTTGAATTCCTAATTTTGGCTAAGAACTCGAAAATAACAGGTTAATTCCTAAAAAAATATCTCTATGGCAAAAGTAATTGCAATTGCAAATCAAAAAGGCGGTGTTGGAAAAACAACAACAGCAATTAATTTAGCAGCAAGTTTAGCTGTTCTTGAAAAGAAAGTTTTAATTGTCGATGCTGATCCACAAGCAAATGCAACATCAGGAACCGGATTTGATATCAGAGCTATTAAAACAAGTATCTATGAATGTTTGGTTGATGATCAGGATCCAAAAAATATTATTTTAAACAGCGACATAGAAGGTCTGGATTTGATTCCATCGCATATTGACCTAGTTGGTGCAGAAATTGAAATGTTAAATCAACCAAACCGGGAATATATATTAAAACATGTGATCGAAAAGGTTAAAGATGCTTACGACTATGTTTTAATTGATTGTTCACCATCGCTCGGGTTAATTACCGTAAATTCATTAACTGCAGCCGATTCAATTATAATTCCAGTTCAATGTGAGTATTTTGCTTTAGAAGGTCTTGGAAAATTACTCAATACAATTAAAATTATTCAATCACGTTTAAACAAAGAGCTTGAAATTGAAGGATTCCTTTTAACCATGTACGATCCTCGTTTGCGATTATCAAATCAGGTTGTTGATGAAGTTAAAAAACATTTTCAGGATATGGTTTTTGAGACCATTATCCAGAGAAATATTAAACTGAGTGAATCGCCAAGTTATGGTAAGCCGGTTGTATTATACGATGCAGCTTCTAAAGGTTCAGTTAATTATTTGAATCTGGCACGTGAGGTTTTACAGAAAAATGATAAAACAAAAATTGCAAACGCAGAAAAAATAGTAGAATAAACGATATATAATTTAACGGAAAATGGCAAAACGAAATGCATTAGGTAGAGGATTAGGGGCATTAATTGACGACGCAGGTCAGGAACATATTGTAACTGCTGATGCCGTTAATGAAATTGAAATTGACAGAATTGAAGCAAATCCTTTTCAACCAAGAACCGCTTTTAATGAAGAATCTCTTGAAGAACTAGCACGATCAATCAAAGAATTAGGTATCATTCAACCAATTACGGTTAGAATCATTGATAATCATAAGTTTCAGTTAATATCAGGAGAAAGAAGATTACGTGCAGCACAATTGGCAGGATTAACTAAGATTCCTGCATATATCCGTTTTGCTGATGATCAGGGAATGCTCGAAATGGCTTTGGTTGAAAATATTCAACGTGAAGATCTGGATGCCATTGAAGTTGCTATTAGTTACCAGCGACTAATTGAAGAATGCAAGCTCACTCAGGAAAACATGAGCGATCGTGTAGGTAAAAAACGTTCAACCATTTCAAATTATCTAAGATTATTAAAACTTCCGGCCGAAATTCAATTGGGAATTCGCGACAAGCAAATTACAATGGGCCATGCCAGAGCTTTAGTAAATATTGAAAATGAAAAGACGCAGCTAAATATTTATTATAAAATTATTGATGAAGGTTTATCTGTTCGAAAAACAGAAGATATTATCCGTGATGTAAATACTCCAAAAACAAACGGAACAAATGAAAAGGTTAGATTACCAGAAGAGTACGAACAATTAAAAAAACATTTGACCGATCACTTCAGTGCTTCTATTGATTTTAAGCGTAACAATAAAGGAAGTGGGAAAATCGTTATTCCATTCAAATCAGATGAAGATTTAGAAAGAATAATGGGAATTATTGATAAAATGAAATAATTTTGCCCGGTAACAATTTAAAACCTATATCATTTTGCTGGGAAAGATTTTTAAAATCCTTTTAATAATCATACTGCTTATTAGCTTTGTGTCTGTTGGGAATGGACAAACTATATTGTCTCCCCAAAACGATACACAGCATGAAGATATACCCAAAATTCATTCTCCTCATAAAGCGACCATGTATTCGGCTCTAATTCCAGGGCTTGGACAGGTATATAATAAAAAATACTGGAAACTTCCTATTATTTACGGAGCCACCGGAGTTTTAATATATGCATTTAACTCTAATAACGATCAATACAACAAGTATAAAAATGCTTACGCTGATATGGATGATGGAAAAATTACCTATTTTGAAGGTTATTCCACTACCGACCAATTATTACGATTAAAAGATAATTACCGGAGAAACCGTGATTTAAATGTAATCTCATTAGCAGCACTGTATATGTTAAATGTTTTAGATGCTACAGTTGATGCACATTTATTTGATTATAAAATAAGTGATGATCTTTCTTTAAATGTTCAACCGACCCTTAAAAGATCCATTGATTATCAAAATGCATATGGCTTATGCCTCCGATTCACGTTTTAGGTTCAATAAAACTTTTTTAAATCTTATTATTTAACAATTTATAACATTAAACGTTTCATTCTTTAACAGAATTGTAGTTATTTCGAGCTTAAAACAAATTTAAAAATAGAAAAATGTTTAAACCCTTAATTATATCAATCCTAATTCTTTCTCAAGTAACAATAGCAGTAGCTTCATCACCAAAAAATGACGATGATAGTTTAGCCTATATAAGAAATTACAATACCTCCATTACTACAAACCTTGATAGTTTAATTAACCTTTGGTATATAAAAAATTCGATTAAAACAGATTATAATTCTATTGAGTACGAATCACTTTCCGTAATTCCTGAATTTTCTGATTCGGTATATATAGAAAGACTTCAAAATATCCCTTCTATCATTGATTTATCATACAATAAGATTGTTCGTAATTACATTCATGTTTATACTAAACAAAGACGAGAAAATGTAGGGGCCATGATCGGCGTTTCCGATTACTATTTCCCCAAAATTGAAGAAATATTTGAAAGTTATGGAATACCTACAGAATTAAAATATCTTGCCATTATCGAATCGGCATTAAACCCTCGTGCGGTATCAAGAGTTGGGGCAACCGGAATGTGGCAGTTCATGTATGGCACGGCCCGAATGTACGATCTAACCGTAAACTCATATGTTGATGACAGGCGCGACCCAATAAAATCTGCTCACGCAGCTGCTTTATTTATAAAAGATTTATATTCCATGTTTAACGATTGGACATTAGTTATAGCGGCTTACAATTGTGGTCCGGGGAATGTAAATAAAGCAATCCGTCGATCAGGAGGGAAACGTGATTTTTGGCAAATTTATTACCGATTACCAAGAGAAACAAGAGGATATGTTCCGGCATATATTGCTGCAACATATACTTTTAATTATTATAAAGAACATGGCATTAGTCCTATTTACCCTGAGATACCTATAGCTACTGATACAATCATGATTTCAGACAATCTTCATTTACAACAAATTTCAGAGGTGCTGAATATTCCACTTAATGCTTTACGAGATTTAAATCCTCAATATAAACAAGATATTATTCCGGGTAAAGGAACTTCACTTTCTTTAACAATACCATTCGATTATACGGGAAAGTTTATCGATCTTAAAGATTCTATATTGGCCTATAAAGATTCTATCTTTTTTAATGCTGACAATACCATTAAAAATCCACAACACTCCTACTATATTCCTCAAGCACCAACAAACCGGGACAAACTGATTTATACCGTAAAATCCGGTGATAATCTGGGATTTATTTCTGAATGGTATAATGTCCGACTTTCTGATCTTAGATACTGGAATAATATTAGTGGAAACATGATTCGTGTTGGACAAAAACTGAATATATATGTTCCTCAGGGCACTGCTTCTAAATATGCTGATATTAATACACTATCATTTGATGCAAAACAACGCAGAATTGGGAAAAATACCACAGCAGCTTCATCTGAGGTTAAGCCAACTCAAGTAGGCGGTGAATATATTTATTATAAAGTTCGCTCCGGGGATACATTGTGGGAAATTGCAAAACAATATCCCGGAATTACAGAAACGGATATTATGAAATTAAATAACATGACAAGCGGTAAAAGCTTAAAAGCGGGTCAGTTGATTAAAATTAAACCAAAAGGTTAAATTGCTATCTTAATACTTGTACGAGAACTCCCATTTAAAGTCAATATTCTTATTCTTAACCGCAGATTACTATTTTATATAAATCATTTGTTGAGAACCAATCTGTTTCCCTTCAATCATGTATTTATAAATGTAAATCCCGTTTTCAACTTTACTTCCTACTGGATTAGTAGCATCCCAAATAATAGAATATTCACCAGGAGTTTTTAACTCATTTACCAATACTTTTACCAATTGCCCCGATAGATTATAAACTGAAACATTAACATTAGCTTGTTTAGTAAGAATATAATTTATTTTGGTTTCAGTGCTAAATGGATTAGGGAAATTTTGCGAGAATTTAGTATACATAACATCCTCAACAGAGGTTGTATTATCAGTATATTCAAAACTACCAATTATCGAATATGATAAATCGCTTTCATTAATTTCAGTTCCATTAAACTGTAATCTTGCACTACCTGTTGCAAGAGGTCTGAAATTTAACTTTACGAGCTGGTCGACAATATTGCAGCTTGTTGAACCTGAATAGTTTAATTCGATATTCCCTTCGCTTGAATTGTCTGTTATAGTTCCTGACTCCGAAATTGTTCCTGTTTTATCATATCCAAGATATTGAAAAACTAAAGGGTCGTATTGTATTTTTAAAGAGTAAGTATTAATTGTTTCTGAAGAATTAAGAATTGAGATTTTTATTGGAAGCACTGTGTCCGATTTGCTTTCAATGCTTTGGTCATCAGTTATTATTAAAAAAGCATTTTCAGATGATTGAATATCTTCAATAAATCTCGGATGAAGTGATGTAAAACCATAATGATATCCGATAACTCCTTTTACATAGCCGAAAGGATAAGTTTCTATTAAAGGGAAGTCTTCATTCATTAAAGCATAAATACCGGGACGAATATAGCATGCACCGCTGCCATCATCAGTTGCCCAGTTTCCATATTCATCAAAAACACTACTTACATTACTATTATTTACTTCAACAAATACTCCTTCATAAGCTTCAGAAGTAACATCATCTGTAGAAATTTTCGCTGTTTCAGGTAAAGGATTCGATGTGCTTTTTACTTCGAATGAAGTTAAATCAATCATCTCAGTAAATCCACTAAATTCTGTTACTTTTCCTGTAATCAATATACTATCACCAATTGTGGGTGAATTAGTATTATCATATATAAAAAGACCATTCCATGCTCCTCCCTGTGAAGAAGAAATAAAATATCTGCCGTCGATATAACCAGTTGCAGTAACAGTTCCTCCAGTAGTAACAGTTTGACCATTTAAAGTTGAAGGATATGTTCCATCACTACCTGCAATTGTTGTGAATTGAATATCATAAATTTTTGTAACAGGAGTTTCACCGAGATTCTTTTTAATACTTACTGTAATCTCATTTTCATTTAGGATATTAACCCTAACATAGCAAGTGGCTATAGATCCAGAAATTAGAACCTGTTCAAGCACTCCATTTGTTACTGAATAACCATAATCGCTGATTGGCATCTTAAATTTAATTAGTCCGTTACTAAAAGATTGAGCAAATTTATTATTAACTGTTGCCGAAACACTGTCTAAAGATCCATCATTAGTCAAGTTGTAATTTATGCTTAGCATATCGCCATCGGAATGAGTACGAATAGAATTTTCAGCTTGCAAACTTCCATTATTAACCCGAACAACCCGGAAGGCTCTGTTTCCATCACAAACGCTGACTGTTGATATGTCATAAGGATGAACAGCATCTTCAGAATCTGAATGAGTATGTCCCCATAAGGCCATATCAACACCTAAAGCTGAAAGATTAAGTTCGTGCTTAAAATCATAATGATAAAATAAAACTTTGGTTTTATCTCCTGCATTTGCAAGATTGTTTTGTAACCATGAAATTTGAGAAGAAGTAAAGCTTGTTGAACCAAAAACAGCATACATATAACTATCGTAATTATCATAAGCCTCAAATCCAGTGAAATGAACATTTCCATAATCGAAGCTATAGTCATGTGTATAATATTCAACTTGCACAGGAGGAATAACTCGTTGTCTCCATCCAAAAAATCTCCACCATTCTCGATGAGCAGTTCCTTGTGGTGGAGGTGTTGCATCCCAACCACCCAAATCATGATTCCCAGGAACAATATAAACCGGAACTTCGA
>KB225385.1_pt44 | contig 19919 bp, 18 predicted proteins | sample 524768 | NCBI WGS metagenome assembly AMQJ01 (sample SAMN00998488, study PRJNA167727) | sediment metagenome | isolation source: subsurface aquifer sediment | place: USA: Rifle, Colorado | collected Aug-2009
TAAAAGGAGTCCCTATAAGAGAAGCCTCTAATGTCGCCGTACCGCTACATATAAATGCAAAATCTGCTTCAAGAAGCATTTGGTGTGCATCGTGAGCTATTTTAAAACCCGCAAGGCTACCATAAACTTCTTTTATATCTTCTTTAGTGAAGTGTTTTGGGACAATAATTATTGCTTCAACATTAAGCTTTTCTTGCACCTCTTTAAAGATGGGAAGAAGCTTTTTAATCTCTCCCTTTCTGCTTCCGGGCATAAAGACCACTTTTTTTACTTCGCTTTGCAGATTCTCTTTAAACTCCGTTATCTGGTCAAGCAGAGGGTGCCCTACATACTCAATGGGAGCTTTTTTTGAGTAGTACTCTTTCTCAAAAGGGAGAATAGAGGCAAGATGGTCTATGGTTTTTTCCAAAATGGGAATGCGTTTTTTCTTCCATGCCCAAGCTTGAGGCAAAATGTAGTAGATAATCTCTTTATTTGGGTACTTTTTTTTGATTTTTTTAGCCAAAGGGAGATTGAAGCCCGATGAGTCGATAAGCAGAACTTTGTCCACATCGTGGGCGAGTTCTAGCATCTGGTTGTTTAGTTTTATGAAAAAGCTAAGTTTTTTAATGGCATCGACAAAGCCCATAATCGCCAAACTTCTCAAATCAATTATGCTCTCTCCAAGCTCTTTGTCAAAAATCCCCACAAACTCTACATCGCTGCTTAGCTCTTTTTTTAGTGATTTGAGATGTACGTTTGCCGAGTGTTCTAATGCGCTAACCAATATTTTCATGAGCCTCCGTGTCCTTCAGTTCTAAAGCTGTCATCATACCTCTCCTTACTCTCTTCTTCCACATACTCATACATGTAGGTTGTAAGGTTTTCTATATCCTCATCGCTTAAGTCTAGCGCAAAAGGTATCATCATCTCCTGCTGTTGGTTGTCTGATATCTTGGAGCGAAATCTTTGCAGTTTATATGTCATATACCCTTTTGCTCTGTTTGCAAGGTATGGATATTTGTGCATACCTTCGAGTTGCCTTCCATGGCAGGTAAAGCAGCTTTTTTTTATGTAGAGACTTTTACCGAGTTCGTAGGCTGATGAGGCATCCAAAAAAGAGAGTGATAGTAAAAATAAAAAAAAATATCGCAATATAAAACCTTTCGTAAAATGAAATTATTTCTAATTAGGGTTAATGTACTTACTCAAAGTGGTAAAAAGTTTTTCAACATCAATCGGTTTTGCAAGATGTTCGTTCATGCCGACAGCTTTTGTTTTTTCTATCTCCTCTTTCATTGCATTCGCGGTAAGCGCAATAATAGGAATATCTTTGTCTATTTTTCTGATAATGCTTGTCGCCTCATAACCGTCCATGACAGGCATTTGCAAATCCATAAGTATTAGGTCGTATTTGCCCTTTTCAAACATTTCAACGGCCTCTTTGCCATTTTTTGCAATATCAATCTCTTTTACATAATCCTCCAAAAGCCCTAAGAGTACGAGTTGATTTGTTGAATTATCTTCTACGGCAAGTATTTTGTTTAAATGCAATATATTTCTATTAAATTGGCGAATTTCATCATCAGTTTCTAATGAGTCGGATTTTATTTCCACAAGTTCTATTTCAAAGATAAAACTGCTGCCGATTCCCTCTTTGCTCTCAACCCAGATTTTACCGCCCATAAGCTCTGCAAGTTCTTTTGATATTGCCAAACCAAGACCGGTTCCGCCATATTTTCTTGTAGTAGAGCCATCGGCTTGCGAGAAAGATTTAAATAGTTTGTTTTGCTCTTCGTCGCTTAAGCCGATACCGGTGTCTCTGACTTTAAATCTTAATTTGTCATCACTGATTTTTGTGACATTTATATAGATGTCTCCATTATGAGTAAATTTAATGGCGTTGCTTAGTAAATTAGCCAATATTTGAGAAATTCTTAGGCTGTCCCCATAAAAGTAGTCTCCGAAATTACGCCCATATTTAAGGTGAATTCTTATATTTTTTTCTTGAACTATAAATTTTACTGATTCAATAATAGTGCTGACACATTTTTTAAGATTAAAATTAGTTTTTTCAATTGTTAATTTTCCGGCTTCTATTTTTGAAAAATCTAAAATATCATTTATGATTCTAAGCAGTGATTTTGCCGAATTATCAATATTTTTAAGAAAATTCATCTGTTCTTTGGTAAGTTTTGTCTGCAGCAGCAGGTAGCTCATACCGATTACACCGTTTATCGGCGTTCTAATCTCGTGTGACATATTTGCCAAAAAGAGTGATTTTGCCTTTGTTGCATTTTGAGCAACTATTTTCTCTTCTTCTAGCTCTTTTGTTCTCTCTTTAACTATCTCTTCTAGAGTGTCACGCTGTTTGATGTTTAAATATGTAGCTATGCTTAGTAGTAAAAGCCCTAAAAAAGCTGCCATATTTACCCAGATATACTCATGCAGCATCTCTTCAAGATATTGGCTCTTTACGTATGAAACAAGATAAGCACTTGGCAGATTTTTGTTGATATCTTTGATGGGGAAAAATGAGATAATATAGGCATGTTTGCCGTAGTGGTGATACAAGGCAAAGGAGTTGTTGTGTTTGAAGTTTTTGGCAATCTCATCTTTTAGCTCTTTGTTGATTTTTATCTTCTGCGCCGATATGTTCTCTTTGTTTGAATCAGAAGCCTTGGCAAAGAGAAAATCCTCATGCTCAATGCTTTGCTTGTAGTGGGGCGTTGATGCGTCTTCATAGATATTTGAAGCAAAGAGCTCTTTTTTGACTATAAAATGGGTGTCAGACTCATGCAGTGTGTGCATGCTCTCTTGCATACTCTGCGAAGAGAATGAGATATCAACGCTTCCTATAAACTCATTATTGTAAAAGAGAGGAAAAATATTGCGAAAACCGTGAGATATTTTGCATTGCTCAAAACCGCCTATAGCTTTCGCACTCTCATTTGCATATTTTATGGAGTGTCGCACATCGGATAAATCATCGCCGAACAGCTCAGGCTTATGAACTCTTAAAAATGCTTTGTTATCCTCAAAGGCAAAGAGAATAAAGTTTACTCCCGCTTTCTTTAAGTAGTTGAAGTGCGGCAAAATCTCATAGTAGAGCATTGTGCGGTACATTTGGCGCTCCTGCTCATCTTTTGCATGTTTGCCTTTGTGAAATAGCTCTAAAACAAGTTTGGTGTTAAAGACCTCTTGATTCATGATGTTTGAAATCATGCTGTATCTGTCGGTTATAACCCTGTAATTGTGTGTGAGATTTTTAACCTCTTGATTTAGCAGAAGTTCAATGCGTGAGTTTTTGTCGTTAGTGGTAATAAAATAGAGTGTGCCATAGATTGAAACAAAAAGAAGAGTGATAAAAATTTTAATGGCATTTAGAGAGTATCTCAACGAACCGCCTTTTTAAGCTCTGATAGTTTGGCAAATAGTATAACTAAAATTGACTAAAATCATAAAACGCGAATCCATTTTATAAGCCATAATCTATTATAATTTCATCAATAATAGTCTTAAAATTTTTTAGAGGTTGAAGAGATGGTAATAAAAAATGCGACGGTGTGTGATATAGAGTGTGAGAGAGAAGTTGATGTTCGTATAGAAGATGGCATAGTAACAGAGATTGGTTCAGGCTTGCATGGTGGCGAAATCATTGATGCAAAAGGTCTCTACTTTATGCCGCTTTTGGTAGATACAAACATAAGAGTAGAGGATTCCGTACTAAACGCAAAAAATATAAAAATCGTCTCCGATGAAGCATTAAAGGGCGGGATAGGGCGTATTGTTTTAAATGCAGAGGGGACTCCAGCAATAGATAACGAAATAGTATTAGAGTTTGCCCAAAACGGACTTCATAATCTAAGCGGTGCAAAAGTTGATTTGATGTTGAACACTCTAAAAGAGGATGCAACGCTCAGCAACATCGCAATTCTACTAAAACGCGGCGCAATCGCTCCATATATGAGCACAATCGCCAAAAATGACGTAGCTATTAAAATCGCTCAGTATTGCCAGATGTACGGAGTGACGCTCTTTTGTAAAGCTGAGGATAACTCTCTAATAAGCAGCGGCGTAATGCTAGAAGGTGATGTCAGCTCTAAACTTGGACTTGCAGGCATTCCTGATTTGAGTGAGGTTTTACATGTATCCCGTATGATAGAGATAGCTAGACACTTTAAGATAAAAATTCTCTTCAAGGCTATTGCATCGCCTCGTTCAATCTACCTTATAGACAAAGCAAAAAAAGAGGGTGTGGACGTTAGATGCGAAGTCTCTATCCACCATCTTCTAAACTCCGATGAAGCGTGTAAAAACTTTAACACTACCGCAAAACTAAATCCGCCTCTCTCTTGTAAAGATGATATGAAACTACTCCAAGAAGCGCTTAAAAACTCTCAAATAGATATTTTGACTACTCTTCATCAGCCAAGCTCGCCTGTAAACAAAGAGGTGGCATTTTATGATGCGGCATACGGCTGCGAAGGGCTTAAAAATGCTATGAGCCTCTACTATACGAAACTTGTAAAGAGCGGTATGATTTCAATGAGCAAGCTTGTGGAGCTTTGTGTTAAAAATCCATCAGATGCCATAGGAGAGAATCGCGGAGTTATAAAAGTAGGAGAGAGAGCCTCTGCTATGCTTTTTGACCCAAAGAAGAGCGTAACGATGGACGAAAAACTCTCACTCTACTGCGGCGAGGAGCTTTACGGCGAAGTAAAAGCTATCTTCTAGTGTATTAATATTTGACTGATATAATCACAGCATATATTTAACGAAGAAGGAAGAGTAATGAAACGACATATGATTATCGGTTTAATTATTCTTTCTATTTTCGGTGCCAACCTCTTTGCAACAACTGATATTTTTTCAAAACACGATTTTCATAATAAACTCTGCTCTCTCCATGAACATCAGCACGCTCATAATACATTAAAACACACGCATAGCCATAACCATAAAGTAAATCTTGTTGATTTCTATATAGCAGACGCTACTCAAATGGAGCCATCCTATTATATGCAAGAAAACAACTTTGAGTCTGTCTTGCTATATCACTCTTTTATATCTAAAGAGCTGTTTCGTCCTCCTATCGTCTAGCTTTTTCTCAACTATTATCATTATTAAATACATATAATTTTTCAGAAGGAAATCTATGAAACCACTTTTAATTTTAAGTGCATTGCTTCTGCTTAGTACCATGGCTTTTGCGCACGGTATTTCAGCTGCAGACAAGCAGGCAATGCTTGATGGGGGGAACCTCAAATATATTTGGCTTGGTGCTACCCATATGCTTACAGGATATGATCACCTGCTCTTTTTGTTTGGTGTGGTCTTTTTCTTAAACACACTTAAGGATATCATTAAATTCGTCTCCGTATTTACATTAGGACACAGTATCACATTGATTCTGGCAACTTTCGTGGGAGTTAATGCTAACTATTACTTGATTGATGCCGTAATAGCAATCAGCGTTATCTATAAGGCATTTGACAACAATAAAGGCTTCCAAAACTATCTGCATGTCAAATCTCCAAACTTGTTATGGGTCGTTTTTCTATTTGGGCTTATTCACGGTTTTGGACTCTCCACGCGTCTGCAACAGCTTCCTCTTGGAGAAGAGAGCCTCGATATGTTACTGAGAATTATTTCATTCAATATCGGTGTTGAATTTGGACAAATTATCGCCCTGATTCCAATGCTTTTCATTCTAATGCTTTGGCGCAAAAAAGAGTCATTTATGCAGCAAAGCAAGGTTGCCAACCATGCTCTTATGTTTGCAGGTTTCATGCTGTTGCTTATGCAGTTGCATGGCTATTTGCATACTACAAACGAAGAGGAGTTCGGCTTTAACAAAGATGCTCACACGCACATTCATCTTGATATGAAGGCAGAAGAGTCAAAACAAAACATACACGGTTCATTATAAAAGGAGAACAAAATGAAAAAAATTATTACAAAGGTTGCAGTTGCAGCCATCTTAACACTCGGAGCAAATCCACTGTTTGCCGGTGCAGGGCATGACCACAGCCACAGCAGCTCAAAGACAAAAATCAGTGAGGCAAAAGCCAAAGAGATTGCTACAGGAGAGATGAAAAAGTATGTACTTGTTGGAAAGCTTGATAAGAGTTGGGAGAATATTTCCATTGAGAGTACAAAGCAACAAGTTTATAAATCGGTGGCTGAATGGGTATTTACTTTTAAAAATCAAAAAGAGACAAATCCAGAGAGACAAAATCTCTATGTGTTTATCAATCAATATGGCGAAATGTCGGGTGCTAACTTTACAGGTCAGTAGCCAATGTGTCAGCCTTTCGTCAGGCTGGCATTATTAAGGAGAAATAGTGTATTACTACATTACAAAAATAATCATTACAGCGCTTTTAATAGTGCTTATATCTGAAATAACGAAGAGAAGTTCTCTGGTCGGTGCCTTGTTGGCGGCTATTCCGTTAGTGTCAATATTGGCTATGACTTGGATGTACTTAGATACAAACAACAGCAATGCTGCGGTAGAGTTTTCAAACAAAATTATTTGGTTGATTCCTCCCTCAATGACACTGTTTATAATGTTCCCAATCTTAATAAAAAAAGGAATAAGCTTTTATCCGAGTATGGCTATTTCAGTTATGTTAACAATAACCGCTTATTATCTGATGATATTAATTCTTGGAAAATTCGGGATAAAAATGTAAATAAAATATATGACTAATAAGTCAGTGCTTTTTATTTACTATTGTGAGCTACACTTCAGGCTATGCGAATACGAAAATTTTGGACACTGCTATTGTTAATATCAATGAGCTTTTCTATGGTTCACGCGTTGGTAATCTCTGCTGTCCAAGATGAACACTGTAGTGTTAATGAGTATGTTCATGAGCTCTCAGAACCTGTTGATTGCGGAGATATTTGTGATATTCATCACATGTTTCACGTAACTTTTATCATCCCTGATTATAGTAACTTTCAACCTTGCTACAATAAAAAAACCGCTCCTATCTCTCATCTAAACCAAAACTACCAAAACAGATTAACTACAACACCTTATCGACCTCCAATCAGCGCTTAACTCCTTTTTTCAATTTACCACAAACTACAAAATTTACATATATACAACGCTATATATCAATATATTTATCAAAAGGATTTCGCATGAAATTTATCTTAATAATATTGAGCGCACTACTCGTATTGGAGGCTCAGTCGGCTAATATTACTATCCAAGAGCACAACTCTTTTCATAATACGAACAATCGCTCTAGTCTAAATGCACTCAAAAAAAGAAATATGCACGCTTTACACAAGATAGATGAAAAGCAGGCGGCACAATTAGTTAAAAATGAAACGGGGGAAGAGATTATTTCTCATACATTAACACATGAAGGTAACTCTCTTTTTTATGATATTGACACCAAAAATTACACTATTGAGCTTGATGCAGTTGATGGAACAATTCTCAAGAAAGTCAAAAAATGATTAAGTTTATTTTACTTATCACACTTCTATGCAGTTTAAGTCATGCCGAAAACTTTGAGACTTTTTTAGCGCGCGCAGTTGAAAATAGTCCATATCTTCAGTCATCTCATCTAAGTATCGAACAAGCCCGCTTGGAGGGGAACATTGTAAAGCGGTATGAAAATCCAAAGATTGAGATGGAAGCATCTCGCTTTGAAACTGCAAACGGCTATCGCGTAGCCGTCGCTCAACCAATCCGCCTTTGGGAAATAAGTGCAGATAAAGAGCGTTTTGCAACTTCCAAAAAGAGAAATGCTAAAGCCGGTGTTTTGGCTATGCATGCGCAGTTTGTCAAAGAGATATCTCTTTTATATGTAGAGTATTCACAAAAACAAAAACTGCTAGATTTAGCCAATGAAGAGCTTAATATAGCCCAAAAAATAAATGAGATATCAAATCAGCGTTTTCTTAAGGGTTCATTATCCAAAGCGATGATGCTACAAGCAGATGTCGCTTATGAGAGCGCACAAAGCAATGTTCTTGAACACGAAAAAAAGCGCTCGTTAAGCCATTACGACTTATTGGCATTTGCAGGAGTCACCGAAGAACTCTGTATTGAGCCAAATTATCAATTTAGTATCATCAATGATGAAAAAGAGAACCCAGATATTGCGCTGCTGGCGTCGGATAATGCCATGCTAATGTCAGAGTCAAAACTAAATACCTATGCGATTGAATCAATCGAAGTGTTTGGTGAATATGAAAAAGAGAGTGACCAAAATATTTACCGCGCCGGAGTCTCAATTGCCTTACCTTTTTTTAATGACAAGAGTGAAGAAAAATCAATTTTATCATTGCAAGAGCGCCGTAATGTCTTAGAATTAAAGGCTCATAAAAATCGTCTTCAAACTAAAACAACAGCACTTAAAAAAGAGTTGGAAATCCTAAATAGACTGCTTCAAAAGCGTCAATCCAATCTAAAAAATGAACAGGAGCTAATGGACATGTACAATGATGCGTATGCCATAGCAACAATCAATATTTTAGAACTTTATGAGATTAAAAATAGACTTCTTTCAACAAAACGAGAAGTGATAAATCTTCAATCACAGATAGAGCGCACCACCATCGACTACAACTATACACAAGGAAACTACAATGAATAAAATCACATTGACAATCTTTTTTTTATTATCGGCAACACTGCTGGGAGCGCTCGATATTCCGACTCAAACAGCTCAAATTCGCCCTTTTGGCACAACAATCGATGTTAATGCCAAAATTATTCAGCAAAACAGTGATCAGCAACTCATCGCCTCTCCTTTGAGCGGATATATTGAAGCCTATTATGTTCGCGCCGGAGACAGGGTCAAAAAAGGGGACAAAATAGCAAAAATAATCTCCGCCGAACTTTCAAAAATGGCAGTAGATTATCAGTCGCTCAAAACACAATATGGATATTTGGATAAAAATTTCCAATCCAACAAAGAGCTGTATAAGCGCGGGATGCTCTCTACTCAGGAGTTTACATCAAAGCAAATCGAACGAGATGCTATGCTCTCTCAAATTAAGGGAATAGAAGTCACTCTCAAGGCATTAAATATAAAACCAGAATCACTAAGCACTACAAACTCTGCACACTTTATTTATGCAACTGTTTCAGGGCGTATTGCTGAGATTATTCAGCCTCTGGGTTCATATGTAAAAGAAGATACTTCAATAGCACTAATAATCAATAAAAATGCCCTATTTTTGCAATGCTATGTTCCTTACCGTTACGCTATGAATGTCAAAAAAGGGCAAAAGGTGCTTATTAAAAATAACGCATCAACTCCTATATACGCGAAGATTGAGCGTATTTTGCCATCAATAGATGAAAAAACTCAGCGTTTGAGTGTTTTGGCTTCTATAGAATCTTCTTCGCAAGAACTATATCTTAACCAATATGTCGGTGCAACTATCTACACCCAAAAGGATCAGAACTATCTCTCTGTAAAAAAATCAGCACTCACATTCTTCCAAAATGAGTGGGTTGTCTTTGTTCCAAAACATAAAGAGCATGAAGAACACGAAAACCTTATCGAAAATAAAGAACATGATGAGGATAAAGAGAGCCCACAGTATGAAGCCAGAGTGGTTGAAATAATTACTAAAGATGATGATTATGTTGCAGTTCGCGGACTAGAAACGAACGAGAGCTATGTCAGCGATAAAAGCTATTATGTAAAATCGATGCTGTTAAAATCAGCTATCGGTGAGCATGGGCATTAAGGAAAAAATATGATTAATAAACTTATAGATAGTGCCCTTAAATACCGTGTTTTGGTTCTCGTCGCATTTGTGGCAATTATTGCTTTTGGAATAAAATCATATCATGAGATACCAGTCGATGCATTTCCTGACATTACTCCAAAGCAGGTCGTCATCTATACCGAAAGCCACGGTAATTCCGCCGAAGATATCGAAAAACTAATTACTTATCCTATTGAATCAGCGCTCTCTGGTATGGCAGGTGTCAAAATGATTATGTCCAACTCTATTTTTGGACTCTCCTATGTATCCGTCTTTTTTGAAGACGACATGGACATCTATTTTCTCCGCCAGCTGGTTAATGAGCGCCTAAGCGGTGTTGAGATACCACAAGGATGGGGAAAACCTGCACTTGGTCCCAATACCACAGGTCTTGGTCAAGTGCTTTGGTATCAAATATATGATAAAACAGGGAAGTTTTCGCTGAGTGAATTGCGAGAACTTCAAGAATATGTCGTAGCTCCATTATATAAAAGCGTATCAGGGGTTGAAGAGGTTACAGGATGGGGAGGTCATGAAAAGCAGTATGATGTGCTCATCGACACACAAAAACTACAAGAGTTCGATATAACATACAATAATGTGGTTAATGCTTTACAAAAAAGCAACAGTGCCGCAGGAGGGCAATATCTCGAATTTAACCAAGAGCAATATCTTATACGAGGCGTAGGACTTTACAGTTCATTGGATGATATTCGAAATACTCCAATAAAACATCTAAACGGGGATTCGATAACTATTAACGATGTCGCAGAAGTTAAAGAAGGGATATCGCCAAGATTTGGAGCAGTATCGGTTGACGGAGGGGAAGCTGTTATGGGGATGGTGTTGCAACGCACTCATACCAATGCGGCTGATGTTGTCGAACAACTCAAGGCAAAAACAAAAACAGTCAACACAACGCTTCCAGAAGGTGTCAGTATCAAACTTTTATATGACCGTACAGAAATAACAAAAAAAGCGGTTGATACAATGGATATGGCGCTAGTGAGCGGAATGATACTTGTAGGAATCGTTCTGTTCTTATTTTTGTTTGAGTTTCGCTCTGCATTTATCGTTATTCTCTCACTTCCTGTTTCATTGTTAATCGCTTTTTTATTAATGGACTATTATGGACTTAGTGCCAATTTGATGAGTTTAAGCGGTCTGGCAATTGCCGTAGGGATGATTGTGGACGGAACGGTTGTCATTGTTGAAAACAGCTTTAGAAAGCTGCATGATCATCCTGAATTATCACGCTTTGAGGTAATCTCACAGGCGGCTAAAGAGGTTTCAACACCCGTGACCTTTGCAATTTTAATAATTGCCGTTGTTTTTTTACCGCTGCTTAGTCTCGATGGTTTAGCTGGAAAACTCTATGTTCCGATGGCGCTTAATATAACATTTGTAATGCTTGGTTCACTTGCGGTTGCCCTTATTTTAGTACCTGTTTTAGCAACATATCTGCTAAAACCAACGACTCATCATGATAATATTGTTATGCGTGTGCTTAAGAGACGATACACACCAATGCTGAACTTTGCACTATCTCATTCCAAGGCATTGCTCATCGGAACATCCATACTCTTTTTAGCTTCTATTGTACTGCTAACTCAGCATGGGCGCGAATTTATGCCGGAACTAAACGAAGAGTCAATTATGTATCGAGTTACCTCTATCCCCGGTACCAGTTTGTCGCAGTCAATACAGACGGCTCAGGAGATAGAAAATTTCATACTTAAACATCACGGCAATGATGTAGAGTCGGTTTTATCAATGATAGGACGGAGTGAAAAAGGAGAAACTGCACAGCCAAACTACATGGAAGTGCTTTTAATGCTCAAGCCAACCATTGAAAATTATGAGGCACTTTCCAAACAAATAGATGCAGAGCTGGACAAAGAGTTTGAGTTTGTCCAATTTACCCCGACTCAGCCAATCGCCATGCGGATTGAAGAGTTGCTTGAGGGAGTAAAAGCCGAACTTGCAATCAAAATTTACGGTGAAGATCAAAAAACGCTCCAATCGATTGCGAATGAGATACAAGAGAGCATCGGTTCCATCAGTGGTGTTCAAGGTATAGAAGTTGAATCACAACTAGGACAGGCTCAAATTAAAATCGAACCTGATTATGCCGCCCTTGCACGACATGGCATCGGTGTAGATGAAATAATGGAAATTATTCGCTACGGCATCGGTGAAGAGCCTGCTAGCTATATGATTGAGGGTGTTCGCCGTTATGGAATAGTACCGAAAATCAAGGATGCAAAAATTGACATCGAAACAATAAAAAATATTCCGCTGCGCTCACATAATGAACAAGTTGTTACACTTGATCAAGTTTGTCATATCGATACAATCCAAGGTCCTTCATTTATAAAGCGTGAGAATATGAGCCGATATATGGTGCTATCCATTGATGTTGATGGGCGCGATATCGCCTCATTTGTCAAAGAGGCTGATTTGCTCATAAACAAAAACATCAATATGCCTGATGGCTATTATCTTGGATGGGCAGGAGATTTCAAGAATATGCAAGAAGCAACTCAAAAGCTGCTTATCATTATCCCTATTACACTGCTATTAATAATCCTACTTTTATATATGGCGTTTAATTCGCTCTCAAAAGCAGGGCTTATTTTACTCAATGTTCCATTCGGATTAATAGGTGCCGTTGCCGCACTATTGATTAGCGGCGTATATCTATCGGTTTCTGCAATTGTCGGATTTATCGCCATCTTTGCAATTGCGGTACTTAACGGAATCGTTCTAGTCAGTTTTATTGATGAGATGCGAACAAAGTTTCCAAATGTAGACCTTAAAGATGTAGTCAAGAATGCAACTCTTTTACGATTGCGTCCGGTATTAATGACTGCTTCTACCGCGTTGCTTGGAATTTTGCCCTTGCTCTTTGCCACAGGTGTCGGAAGCGAAATCCACTATCCTCTTGCCGTCGTAGTCACGGGAGGAATCATAAGCTCTACAATCTTAACTCTGCTAATATTGCCATCTGCTTATTGGATGTTTTATCGCAAAGTTCCTACTAAACTATAGTCCTTTTCTGGACTATAGAAAATAAATATTGTTTATTTTGCTAAGTCTAAAATGGGTCTTTTTTTATGACTTTTTATGGGGTAGGTTGGCGCAAAAGCTATCTTCTAGCTTCTCTTTGCGTAGAAATTTGCTTTAAACTCCGCATATCTATCCTCTAAAATCGCCTCTCTCGCCTCTCTCATAAGGTTGAGGTAGTAGTGGAGGTTATGGATGGTCGCAAGTCTAAAGTATGATATTTCACCGGCACGAAAGAGATGGTTTAGATAGGCTCTCGTATATCTTTTACATGTAAGACATTCGCATTCGCTATCAACAGGCAAAGCGTCCTCTTTAAACTTAGCGCCTTTTATATTTATGCGTCCAAAAGATGTAAAAAGTGTTCCGTTTCTTGCATTTCTTGTAGGCATAACACAGTCAAACATATCGATGCCGCGCTCTATATTTTCTATCAAATCCTCAGGAGTTCCGACACCCATCAGGTATCTTGGTTTATCTTTGGGCATATATTGGACGGTGTGTTCAACCGTATTGTACATCTCTTCATTTAACTCGCCTACCGATAGTCCGCCGATGGCAAAACCGTCAAAATCAAGAGCGCAAAGCTCGTTTGCACTCTTTGTTCTAAACGCTTTGTCCGTTCCGCCTTGGATAATGGCAAAGATGTTTTGCTCTACACCGACACCATCTTTTTGTTTTGCTCTGAAATACTCAATTGACTCTTTTGCCCATGCGGTAGTTCTCTCGATACTTAAAGCGATACGCTCTTGAGTTGCCGGAAGTGCAACCAAATCATCCAAAATCATCATAATGTCAGAACCTAGATTGTGCTGGATATCTATAACTTTTTTCGGCGTAAAAAAGTGTTTGCTTCCGTCTATGTGGCTTCTAAACTCTATGCCATCTTTTGAGGCTTTGGATATGTCGCTGAGGCTAAAAGCTTGAAAACCGCCGCTGTCTGTCAAAAAGCTCTTAGGATAGGTTGTAAAGCCGTGGAGTTTGCCCATTTTAGCAACTGTTTCATCTCCGGGGCGCAGATACATATGGTAAGTGTTTGCCAAAATTATCTCTGCACCTAGCAGATTTAGCACATCCTCCATATCAAGAGCTTTTACGCTTCCCACCGTTCCGACAGGCATAAAAACGGGTGTTTTGATGGTTGAGTGGGCTGTTTTGATTGTGCAGGCACGAGCGTTTTTTGAAGTTGCTTCTAAAGTAAATTCCATAGATATATATTCCTAAAGCTTATAATTTTTTGGAAATTATATCATTTTAGGAACCCATCTATTTTTTAAAAGAAGAAAAGAGGCTTAAAGCGCATATCTCTCTTTTAGCGTTTTTGTTTTAAAGGTAAAGATAGAGGCAAAAGTAAAGAGTATGACAAACGCCATTATGGCGCTTAACCTAATCCACGGCATATCATAATCAAGTCTGTACGATATAAGCATATTGGCAGTTCCAATCCATTCGATAGTTATAAGAAAAAGTCCAAGCTGTACAAGTCTTGCAGAGATCTTGTGTCTTATAAGCAGTAAGAGTATCAAAGCAAGAATAATTCCGATGACAATGAAGTTACCGTATCTTAAAAAGTGCGCAGCACTTACGAGTAAACTTATGATTGCCGGCAGAAGAAGAGCAACCGTTATAGCTAATTTTTTCATATATAAATCCCCTTTGTTTTTGCTATATTATACTTTTTTGGTAACTCAAAACTTGACCAATGATAAATTAGATAAATTTATAATAGTCGTATATTAGATAATTTCTTAAGTCCAGTTAGTGTAAAATTCACAAAAAAATTTTGCAAGGTGTATTTATGGCAACTGTCGGAATGAGTGATATTAAAAAAGGTGTTCGTCTTATAATAGGCGAAGTTCCATACAGAGTAGTAGAGTTTCAACACGTCAAACCGGGTAAAGGCGCGGCGTTTGTTCGTATGAAAGTAAAGAGTTTTTTAAACGGCAAAGTTGTTGATAAAACTGTTCATGCGGGAGATAAGTTTGAAGTTCCTGAGATAACTTATAAAACAATGCAGTATCTTTACGATGACGGCGAGCAGTACCAGTTTATGGATCAAGAGTCGTATGAGCAGATGGGTCTAAGCTACGAGCAGTGCGACGATGCTTCAAAATGGTTCAAAGACGGCATAAATGTTGATATTGTTTTCTACAAAGGCAAAGCTATCTCCGTAAGCGCTCCTGAAGTTATGGAGCTTGTAATCACCGATACTCCTCCAAACTTCAAAGGCGATACATCAAGCGGAAGCAAAAAACCTGCAACGCTTGAAACCGGTGCAGTTGTTCAAGTGCCTTACCACGTACTTGAGGGTGATACTATTAGAGTAAACACCGTAGAGTGCGAATATTTAGAAAAAGTTAAATAACCCTCTATTTAGCTATAATCGATATGCAGTTTTTGCATATCAATGAAACAGAGGCTAGGCTATGAAAGATTTTTCACTTTTTGATATTTTGCCTTTAGGGGTGATAATATTTAAAAACAAGAGAGTCGAGTTTATTAACCAGCATATCTTGGATGTTTTGAGCATCGGCTATTTTAGCAAGAAAAACTCTATTGAGTTGATTGTTAAGATGCTTGGCGTACAAGACGAAGAGACCCTGTTTCATTTTTTTAACAACCGCGACCATTTTGACATCCAAACAAAACGCATACAGATAGAACATAGCCGCTATGAGGATTATGACGTTTATGCGTTTATGCGGATAAATTCCTCAATTGCTACATTGATTGAGCTTAATGAGAGTGCGCAGATAAACGAAAAAGCGGATATTGACGAAAAAGTCGCAAAGCTTTTTAAAATCAACAACATTCAAAAAGTCAAAGTTATGACGCTCTATAAAGGCGTTCCTCTTAAAAACTACGGCAAAATAGTAAGAGTAAACAGCGATTCAATAGAGATTATAGTAGAGCCAAAACACCGAATTTCACTTCTAAGTAGAGATGATATTTTACTGCTTGTAAATACCAAAAAGGGCAAATCTGTTCTGCACGGGCATGTTGTAAAAAGTGACAACAATCTCTTTACTATTAAAAATTTCTATCTCTCAAAAAATGACGTTCATCTAAGAGACGGGCTTAGAGTTAAGCTTGACACTAGCGCTATCATAAAGAGCGGCGGCCGTGAGTTTAATGTGTATGATGTCTCTATGAAGGGTATCAGCATTAAGATAAACAGCGAGGAAGAGGAGGAGTTTTTAAAGAGAAGAAGCTCTCTAAAACTCTTTTTGGAAGATAACGAGCTGCATCTAAATCTTAAATATTTAAAAACAATAAAGGTTGATAATAAGATATTAAAAATTATATTTTTGATATCATTAAGCAGTGAAGATGCTTCAAAACTAAACCAGTTTATAGTTAAGAGGCAAAATGAGATATTAAGGGAGATTCATGAATATGGAAAATAGCGGATTTTTTGCAAAAAAAGCACTCTTATTGCTTATGGCTTTGGCGTTTACATCTCCGTTTGCACTTGAAGCTATATCTACATTTAAGGGGCAGCTTGTGTATCTAAAAGAGTGCAGGGTCTGTCATCTTAGCAGCAAAGTTTTTTTAGCAACCCATGAGGTCGAGGAGTGGGAGAAGATATTTGATAGTGATGGTGTAAAGCTCTCAGATATTCACTTGAAGGTGGATGAGAGATTTGTAAACTCTAAAGAGGGGATTCGAAAAAGTTCTCACGCCTATTTTAAGAGCGAGAGATATGGTCACGGATATAAAGAGCTCAAGGCATTTATATTGGAGTCTGCAAAAAATGGTCGCTAAGCACTAAGAATTAAGACAAATTTACTATAATCCACTTAACAATTTAGAAAAAAATAGGTCATTATTATGAGTGCTCAACCCTTTACACATCTTCATCTTCATACCGAATACTCGCTGCTTGATGGTGCAAATAAGCTCTCAAATTTGGTCTCACAAGTAAAAAAACTAGGTATGAGCTCTGTTGCTATGACGGACCATGGCAATATGTTTGGTGCAATAGATTTTTACAAGCAGATGAAGGATGCGGGGATTAAGCCTATTATCGGGATAGAGGGCTACATCCACAACGGCGAGGCTATTGATGACAAAAGCACGAAACAGCGTTTTCATATCTGTCTTTTTGCCAAAAATCAAAAAGGTTACGAAAACCTTATGTACCTCTCATCAAAGGCGTTTATAGACGGTTTTTACTACTTTCCGCGCATCAACAAAAAAGAGCTTCGTGAGCATGCTGAGGGGCTTATCTGCTCCTCTGCATGCCTTCAAGGCGAGGTAAGCTGGCACTTAAATACTCTAAATGAGCGAAACATAAAAAACGGAGCACTCGGATACGAGGGTGCAAAAGCTGTTGCGTTAGAGTACAAAGAGATTTTCGGGGATGATTTTTATCTTGAACTTATGCGTCACGGCATAGGTGATCAGCTTCACATTGACGAGCAGGTTTTAAAGCTCTCAAAAGAGCTTGACATAAAAGTTGTCGCTACAAACGACACGCACTACACATTTAGCGATGATGCGCAGTACCACGAGGCGTTTATGTGTATCGGGATGAACAAACTCTACGATGACCCAAAGCGTATGCGCCACTCCGTGCATGAGTTTTATCTCAAAAGTCCCGAGCAGATGGCAAGACTATTTGCCGACATCCCTGAAGCAATTGCCCACACGCAGGAGATAGTTGATAAGTGTGAAGAGTACTCTCCGATAGTTAAAACTCCTACACCTCCAAATTTTAAATTCGCGTTGGATTACGCAAAAAATGACGGTTTAATAATCGAGAGTGAAGATAAAAACCAAATAGATGCCCAGTATTTTATCTATCGTTGCCGTTTGGGATTAAAGGAGCGGCTCAAACATGTACCGCAAGAGAGGCACGAGGAGTACAAAGAGAGACTCAAGTTTGAGATGGATGTCATAAACTCTATGAAATTTCCAGGCTATATGTTAATAGTCTGGGACTTTGTTAAGGTTGCCAAGGAGAAGGGCATTGCCGTGGGTCCGGGGCGAGGAAGTGCCGCCGGAAGCCTTGTTGCCTACTCGCTTGAGATTACCGACATAGACCCGATGAAGTATGATTTGCTTTTTGAGAGATTTTTAAATCCAGAACGCGTCAGCATGCCCGATATCGATATGGACTTTATGCAGGCTCGCCGAGGGGAAGTGATCGATTATGTTGTCGAGAAGTATGGGCGAAATCAGGTTGCGCAGATTATAACGTTTGGTTCGCTTCTTGCAAAAGGGGTTATCCGCGATGTTGCCCGCGTTCTTGATATGCCGCTCTCACAGGCTGATGCGATGGCAAAACTTGTCCCAGATGAACTTGGAATCACGCTCAATGGAAAGAAAAAAGGAGATGAGTTCATAGCCGGAGCTTTCCAAAAAGAGCCAAAACTACAAGAGCTCATAGCAAATGACGCAAATGCCGCAAGAGTTTGGGAGTTTGCCAAAAAACTAGAGGGTTTAAAGCGCAACTCAGGCATTCATGCCGCGGGCGTGGTCATATCTAATGAAGAGCTTTGGAAAAAAACACCCATTTATAAGCCCGCAGGCGAGGATGTTTTTGTAACGCAATACTCACTTAACTATCTTGAAGACGTAGATCTCATCAAGTTTGACTTTTTGGGACTTAAGACGCTTGATGTGATTGACAATGCTATAAAACTTATAAAATTTCGCTACAACAAAGATGTTATCTGGCACGAGATAGATGAGAACGACCCAAAAGTGTATGATGTTATCAGAAGCGGAAATACGGTCGGGATGTTCCAGATAGAGAGTTCGGGTATGCAGGATTTGAACAAGCGTCTAAAACCTGACAGTTTTGAGGACCTTATCGCGGTTTTGGCGCTCTACCGCCCTGGACCGATGGAGTCTGGGATGCTTGATAGTTTTATCGAGAGAAAGCATGGAAGAGAGAAGATAGAATATACCTTTGAGAGTATGGAGCCCATTCTTAAAAACACTTACGGGGTCATCGTTTATCAAGAGCAGGTTATGCAGATAGTTCAAACAGTCGGCGGCTTTTCTCTGGGCTACTCAGACATCATCCGCCGTTCTATGGGTAAGAAAAAAGATATGTCCGTCTATAACGACGAGTTTGCAAGAGGAGCACAGAGTCAAGGACTAGATTACGCGGAAGCTTCTAAGCTCTTTGATCTAATCGAGAAGTTTGCGGGATACGGTTTTAACAAGTCCCACTCAGCAGCTTATGCGATGATAACCTTTCAGACGGCATGGCTCAAAACCTACTATCCAAACGAATTTATGGCGGCACTCTTAACCTCAGATAAAGACAACACAGACAAGGTTGTACGCTATATAGATGAGACAAAGAGAATGGGCATCGAGCTATCTCCGCCCGATATTTGCGACTCGCAGCTTGAGTTCTCGGCAATAACCAAAAATGAGAGAGAGATAGTTCTTTTTGGTCTTGGTGCAATCAAGGGAGTCGGCGAAGCTGCCGTTATGTCGATTTTGGAGACGAGAAGAGAGGGCGGTGATTTTAAGTCATTAGAGGATTTTGTCAATCGTATTGAGCCCTCAAAAGTAAATAAAAGAGTTGTTGAGTCCGTCATAAAAGCAGGCGGTTTTGATAGATTTGGCTTTTCAAGAAAGGCACTTCTCGACCAGATAGAAAAAATCGTAGATACCGCAAAAGATGCCTCAAATGCTAAGAAAAACGCCATCGGAAGCCTCTTTGGAGATGATGCAGAGATTACAAGCGTTGAGCTTAAGCTTACAAACTCAAGCGAGTATGAGTTAAAAGAGATTTTGGAGTTTGAGAAGGAGACTTTAGGTTTTTATGTCTCCGGTCATCCGCTTGATGAGTACAGAGAAAAAATTGACGAGCTGGACTACACGCTCTCCTCGGAGATAGAGAGTGTAAAAGACGGTTCTTACGCCATCTTTATAGGCAAAGTTGAAGAGATAACCAAAAAAACATCCAAAAAAGGAAACCAATTCGGCATAGTCAGCCTTATGGATTTTCACGGAAATATCGAAGTTATGCTCTTTGCCGACAAGCTTGAAGAGTTAAGCCAGATGAATCTAAACGAGCCCATAGCAATCAAGGCAAAAATCACTCATACCGATATGTTTACAAGAATCGGCGTGAGCAAAATCATGACGTTAAAAGATGC
>KB228047.1_pt9 | contig 19918 bp, 11 predicted proteins | sample 524768 | NCBI WGS metagenome assembly AMQJ01 (sample SAMN00998488, study PRJNA167727) | sediment metagenome | isolation source: subsurface aquifer sediment | place: USA: Rifle, Colorado | collected Aug-2009
CTTGGAATAAAACGAATGCTTTCGGTGGAAATTCTCACTTCTGAAGAACAGTCGTCAGACAAAATGCAAGTTGTGAAGGTTATCGGAATAGACTAACGCGAAGATGAGGTGTTTGTGATGTACAAAGCAATTGTCTTTTCTTTCTCTTTCTTAATTCTTGAAGCGAAATTGAAATCATTGCTTTTCATCTTTTAGTCCAATTACAAAAGTCTTTCAAAAAATGTGAATAATACTTTAAAACTGCTTAAATTGCAGCATCATTCATAAAATTATAAACGTAATTTCAGTTAAATCGATGAAGAAAGCAATTTGCTATATTTTCTGTCAGATATTTTTATTAATGATAATCAGCAATTTGTATTCGCAGGAATTGCCTTCTATTGTAAAATACACTCCCGAAACGTATGCAGGAGGAAATCAGAATTGGATGATTTCTCAAGCCTCCAATAAATTTATTTATGTAGCAAACAACGAAGGATTGTTGGAATTCAATGGAGCCAAATGGCGTTTGTATCCTTCGCCAAACAACACCATCATCAGAGCGGTAAATGTAGTGAAAGACCGTATTTATTCAGGCTGTTATATGGAATTTGGCTATTGGCAAAGAGATGGTTTTGGAAAATTGAATTATTTCTCGTTGGTCCCCATGTTGAAGACTCAAATGGTTGAAGACGAGCATATTTGGAATATTATAAACTTTAAGGACTGGATACTTTTTCAGTCTTTTGATCGAATTTATTTTTTCAACACGCTAAAAAATGAATTTTCGATAATCAATTCTAAAAATCCGATACCAAAAATAGTCGATATCAATGGGGTAATTTATTATTACGTTTTGTCCGAAGGCCTTTATTCGATGGAAGAAGGCAAGGCTAAATTGATTTCAGATCTGCCCATATTTAAAGAAGGAACAATCATAAATATCTATCCGGCTGATGACGGATTGCTCATTCATACCAACAATTCCGGATTTTATTTTTACAAGAATCAGGTACTTAAGGAGTGGAATATTCCCGCCAACGAAACGCTCAAAAAGATGAAGGTTTATACAAGCCTACAGATGAAAGATAAAAGTTTCGTTTTAGGAACTATTTCGAACGGAATTGTTTGTTTAAGCCAAGAAGGAGCTATTCAATATCAAATGAATCAAAGTAATGGATTGAGCAATAATACGGCTTTGTCTTTGTTTGAGGATATTGATGGAAATTTATGGGCAGGGCTTGATAATGGAATTAATTGTATCAACCTAAAAAATTCCCCGGTCCGGATTTTTAATGATGATAGAGGATTGTTAGGTACGGTATATGCTTCAGCTTTATTCAATGATTATCTCTATTTGGGTACAAACCAAGGGCTTTTTTACAAAGCGGTTGATTCGAACAATCCGTTTGAATTTATTCAAGCTACATCCGGACAAGTTTGGAGTTTAACTGTTATCGACGGAGAGTTGTTTTGTGGGCATCATTCCGGAACCTTTCTGATCGAAAAGGACAAAGCCGATCTGATTTGCGATAAACCCGGCACTTGGAATCTAATTCCAATTCTATCCCGTAAAGACGCGTTACTGCAGGGTAATTACAATGGTTTGAATGTATTGGTAAAAGAAGACGGAAAATGGCGATTTAGAAACAAAATTCGCGGCTTTGATAATTCAGCGCGCTATTTCGAGTTTTTAAAAAACCATGAACTGTTTATAAGTCATGAATACAAAGGCGTTTTTAAATTAGAGATCGATTCCGATTACAATACAGTGCTAAAAGTTGTTTTACAATCTGAGCTTCCTTTAGGGAAGAATTCCAGCATTGTAAAATTTAAAAACAACATCTTTTATGGTACAAATGAAGGGATTTATAAATATCATCCTACTGAAAATAAGTTCTTTAAAGATTCTGTTTTAAGTTCCATTATGAGTAAAGAGTCTTATATTTCAGGGAAATTAATTGTGGACGAAACTCAAAAAATGTGGATGTTCTCAAAAGAAAATATCAATTATATTTCGGTGAATAATATCACCAATGAATTTGAAATATACAATTTGCCAATACCATCTCAGCTAAGAAGAGGAATGATTGGATATGAAAACATTTTGCATCTTAAGAATCGAGAATACCTACTCGGAACCACTAACGGATATATTACTTTAGATGTTACACTGATTAATCCGCCCGACAATCACAATGTGATAATAAATCAAGTGGCTACAAAAAAGTTTGATTCGTCTATTATTCCTGTCGAAATAGATATCCCCGGAGAGTTTAAATACAGACAAAACTCGATTGTATTCAACTATAGTGTTACGGATTATAACAATTACCAAACAATCAAATATCAATACAAACTAATTGGATATTACGACAATTGGAGTGAATGGACCGATAAGACCGAGCTTTATTTTGATAATCTAGCTTCGGGTGAATATGATTTTACTATTCGGGCAAAGGTGGGGGATATTCTGAGCGAGAATATAGCCAGTTATAAATTTGAAATATTAAAACCATGGTATTTAGCAAATTTTGCCATTGCTGTTTATTTGGTTGTTCTTTCCGTAACCATTGTATTTATACACAAAAGATACAAAAAACATTACAAGAAGCAGCTTGAGCGAAAGCAAATGGAAAGCGAACAATTGATCATGCGCATTAAGAATGAACAATTGAATAGGGATATCGAAAACAAAAATAGAGAGCTGGCCATTTCTACCATGAGTATCATAAATAAAAACGAAGCTCTAAATAGCATTAAAAGAGAACTCATCAACAAAGAGTCGGATAATATGTCTGTTTTAAGGTTGATAGAAGGTAATTTAAACGATTCGAAGGACTGGAAATTTTTTGAAGACGCCTTTAATAATGCAGATAAGTTCTTTCTCGATAAATTGAAAAAAATCCATCCAGACTTAACACCAAATGATTTGCGTTTTTGTGCCTATTTACGACTGAATCTTTCCTCAAAGGAAATAGCTCCTTTGCTAAATATTTCTGTTAGAAGTGTTGAAACCAAGCGATATAGATTAAGAAAACAAATGAATCTGGCTCACGACGATAGTTTAGTTACTCATATTTTAGAAATTTAATATGTGCAACAAAAAAAATACTACAACATTACCACTACAAAGCCATCAATCGGGATTTATTTCATCATCTTTATTTGTTCAAAACGAATTAATGAAGCGAAAATTTTTTATTTTTTCCTGATGAATAAAGCGATTTAAGAATTATTTATCAATTAATCGAATACGTCTGTTTTTTGTTGAGGTACTTTTAGTGCATTCGCTATTTTTTATTTTTAATTTTAGTACGTATTCAAGCTTGTTTTTTCTCAAGTCGAAATAAAATTAAATTGTAACTAAACTCATACCTTATGAAATTAAAATTTTTTACCAAAAAAGTAAGATTACTAATCTCGCTTTTATTATTCTTTATTGTAGCAATTGCTACGGCGCAGACGCAAAAAAAGGTAATTGGTACCGTACTTACTGCTGAGGACAATTCACCTTTGCCGGGCGCCTCAGTAGTTATTAAAGGAACAACTATCGGAACGTCAACAGATTTAGATGGTAAATTTTCGATGAATGTGCCAGATGATGCTAAAATATTAGTAGTATCATTTATTGGTTTTCAGCCGACTGAGGTTGCCATAAGCGACAGTCCTTTAACAATTGTTTTGCAATTGAGTGCCAATTCTTTGAATGAGGTTGTTGTGGTTGGTTATGGAACACAACAAATTACTAAAATATCAGGAGCCATTTCTACAGTAAAAACGGCTGATATTGAAAAGCAACAACCGGTTCGTGTAGAGGAGGCATTGCAAGGAAGGGCATCGGGTGTTTCTGTAATTCAAAATGGTTCTCCAGGTAGCAAACCCACCGTTCTAATTCGGGGTATTCCTTCGTTTTCTGGAACCGATCCTGTGGTGATAGTGGATGGTATTCCTCAAACATTGGGTGATTTAAACGCAATAAGTTCTGCCGACATTGAATCAATTTCTGTATTAAAAGATGCCGCTTCTACGTCAATTTATGGGGTAAAAGGAGGCAATGGCGTTATTGTTGTAACAACTAAAAAAGGTTTAAAAAATCAAAAAGCCGCTTTCAGCTTCAATTCCAGCTATGGTGTACAGTCGGTTGCTAAAACAATTGGTGTGTTAAATGCTACGGAATACGCCGCAATACTCAATGAAGGTAGTGTGACTTCCGGTGGTGGAATTCTATTTCCGGACTTGTCTGTTTTAGGAAAGGGAACTAACTGGCAAGATCAAATATTTAAAGACGCCGGTATCAACTCCTATGATTTAACAGCAAAAGGAGGCAGCGATAAAATGAGCTATTTCTTTTCTGCAGGTTATATGGGTCAGGAAGGTATCGTGGGCGGAGGAGACAAATCAAATTTCAATAGATTAACCCTCAGTTCTAATTTAAGTTACGATTTAACCTCTAAATTAACATTAATCGTTAACACAAGTTTTGCAAATCTGCAAAGCAAAGGGGTTCAGGAAAACAGCTTTAATTCAGTTATAGGTAGTGCTTTGAATTTTGACCCAACCGTTCCGATTTTAAATACAGTCCCCAATACGGTTGGTACCTACGGATACAGTAACCTTCTGCTATCAGAAATATTTAATCCGCTCACGAAACTGGAAAATACGTACAACCAAAGCAATGGAAATAAATTATTTGGAAAAATAGAGTTGCAATACGATATTTTAAAAAACTTAAAACTGACTACCCGATATGGTTATACCAAATGGGATCAAGTTGGGAAAAGTTTTACTCCCTTGGTTTTTTACGGTCCTTTAAATGTTGAAAACACATTGAATGCCGATGGAACAACGGTTACAGGAAAACACAATAGTGTTTATGAATCAACGTATTCGGCATTTAATTATACTTCGGAAACATTCGCTAATTACAATCTAAATATCAATGAAAAACATTTCTTTGATCTCGTTGCAGGATTCTCTTTTTCTGAATCATCCGGTTATGGATTTAATGTAACAAGACAGGATGTTCGCGATAATTCCTGGGATTGGGCTGATATAAGTGCTGCCACAGGCGAGAATAGTATCGAAAATATCAACGCCTATACCGGAGCCAGTTTCCAGAATCTGACTAGAAGAAATTTATCTTATTTTGGAAGAGTCAATTATGATTATCAGGACAAATACCTGGCCTCATTTACTGCTCGTCGCGATGGTTCCATTGCGTTTGGACCGGATAATAAATTTGCAAATTTCTATGCCGCATCCTTAGGATGGGTTCTGACTCAGGAAGATTTCTTTCATTACGATTTTATTAATTTCTTAAAATTAAGGGGTAGTTATGGGACAACAGGGAATGAGAATGTACAGCCCCAATATGTAAGTATTGTAACAGGTGGCCCTAGCTATGGTTCAACGGCCAATAGCAATGGATATACTTTTGGTACAACCTCGGGGGATGTATTTTTTCCCGGTTCAACGGTGAATTCGTTCAGTAATGATCAGCTAAGCTGGGAAAAACAAACCCAGTTTAACATTGGATTTGATGTTACAGCTGGGAACAACCTTACTTTAAATGCGGATTATTTTACCAAAAGAGTAGAAGGATTATTATTCATTGATACTCCTCCCTTGATGGCTGGAACTTCTCTGCCAGTAGCAACAAATATTGGTACCACTGAAAGCAAAGGTTTCGATTTAACACTATCCTATAACAAAACTTTTGCTCATGATTTGAACTTGAATACATCATTAACCTTTACTACCTCAAAGAATTTAGTTACCGCAACAAATGCTGATGGAACAGCTATCATCAATGGCGGATACTATTTTAACGGGCAAAGTCAAAGTGTAACCAGATTTGAAAAAGGATTCACTCCGGGTTATTTTTATGGCTGGGTAACGGATGGTTTGTTCCAAACTCCTGCTGAAATTGCAGCAAGCCCAACTCAGGTTGGTGCCGTGCCTGGTGATATCAAATATGTAGATGTGAACAAAGATGGAATGATTACAGATTTGGATAAAACAAAAATTGGAGACCCATTTCCTGATTTCACCATGGGATGGAATGTAAGTTTGACTTATAAGAATTTCGATTTTAGCGTTTTTACTTATGTTTCTGTTGGCAATGATGTGTATAGGGCCTATGAGCGTAATGCACAATATTCCAATAAATACAGAGCCATTTTAGATCGATGGACAGGTCCGGGAACAACCAATGACGCTCGAAATCCTCGTTATTCTTTTTCGGATGCAAATAGCAATATCCGGGTATCTGACAGATATGTTGAAGATGGTTCGTTTGTTAAAATTAAAAATGTTTTATTAGGTTACACGCTACCGGAATCCATATTCAAAAATAACGTGTTTAGTCAGATCAGAGTTTATGTGCAGGCAAAAAATCTATTCACTTTCACCAAATATTCTGGTTATGATCCTGAAATTCCCGGTGGTATTTTAGATACAGGTGTTGATAGGGGAGATTATCCACAAGCAAGAACAATTTCGGCTGGACTAGATCTTAGATTTTAAATTTATAAAAACATTAGAACATGAAATATTTAAGAAATATAATAGGATTGATAGCCTTTCTTTCAATTTTCACAGGATGTAAAAAATGGATTGAATTTGATCCGCACGATGAATATGCGGTAACTGAGGCTGATTATTTAAAAACGGAATTCGATTACCAGTCCATGACCATAAGCTGCTATACTCCCTTGCAATGGATGAACCAGCTGGTTGTTATTGGAGATATTGCTACCGACAATGCTGTTTCTGGTGGAGAAAATGCTTCGGATGTCCTGGATTTACAGCAAATCGACGATTATACTACAAATAGCAACAATGGTACTTTGGCAGACTTGTGGACAGTTGCTTACGAAGGAGTTAATAGAACCAATTACCTTTTGAAATATAAAGATGCAAACATTGGGGGAGAAACGATCGAGTTTCCTGGTAAAAATGAATTGTATGGTGAAATTTATTTTCTAAGAGCTTACTATTATTTTAATTTGGTCAGAATGTACGGGGATGTGGTATTATTTACCGACCGTAAATTAGAGGTTACAGATTTCGGTACGCTTCAAAGATCGCCAAAGGCTGAGGTTTATACTCAGATTGAAAAGGACCTGAATGATGCAATTGCGGCATTGCCGCTTACGAATCCTCAGGCAGGAAGAGCAACCAAATATGCTGCTCAGGCATTATTAGGGAAAGTATATCTATATGAAAATAAATTTGATGAAGCCGCAGTTGTGTTGGAAAATGTGGTAAACGGTCCTTTTTCTTTGGTTACCGATTTTAACAGTATCTTCTTATTGGAAGGAGAGAATGGCCCGGAATCAGTTTTTGAAGTCCAGTATTCAAATGGTTCTCCTTATTATAACTGGGGTGGAGTCTCCCGCGGTCAAGGAAATTATGCTGTTCAGCAATGTGGAGTTAGAGGATTTAGTGGAACAGCTGATATGCCTTATGCTGCTGGCTGGAGTACAAATCTCCCTACCCAGGAATTGGCAGATGCCTATGAAGTTGGGGATCAGAGAAAAGAAGCTACTGTTTTTGACGTAGAAGCCTATAATAATGATAACCCTGATTATAATGTTACTTATACAGTTGCCCCCTATAAAAACACAGGCTTGTACGATAAAAAATATTTGCCAAGAAAAGGTCAGACAAGCGGACAAATTGAACTGAATTATGCTAATAATCAAAGAATCATCCGTTTTTCAGATGTATTGTTAATGGCAGCAGAAGCGAACAATAGAGCTATCGCAGCTGATGATGGAAAAGCGCAAAATTATTTAAACAGAGTCCGCGAAAGAGCTTTTGGAGATAATTTGCATAATATCACCGCAAGCGGAGATGCATTAAAACAGGCAATATGGGAAGAACGAAGATTGGAATTGGCCATGGAAGGCGATCGTCTTTTTGATTTGATTCGGACAGGACAGGCGCCCACTAAAATTCCAGGCTTTACCATAGGTAAAAATGAAGTTTTCCCAATTCCGCAAAAAGAGATTGATATTTCTGGTCTTACGCAAAATCCAAATTGGTAATAAAGTTGAAATAACTTAAAAATATGAAAATGAAAACATTAAAATATATTATAAGTGCAGTTTTGCTGATAATTATATTGGGATCCTGCACGAAAGATGAATTTGGCAGCGTCGATTTTGTTGGAACAGCAAAAGCTCCGCAAAATATAACAGCCCTAATCAATATTACCCAAGACAATTCAGGTTTGGTTACCATTACCCCAAATGGGGAAGGAGCCAACTCGTATGCTATTTATTTTGGTGATCAAGCCAATGATACGGTAACTTTAAACCCCGGAGAATATGCTAGTCATACTTATTTGGAAGGGACTTACAATGTGGGCATTATAGCCTATGGCATTACAGGTTTAAAAACCGAGGTAAGCCAGTCATTGGTGGTATCTTTTATAGCACCAGAGAATTTAGAGGTAAGCATAGAAAATGATTTGGCGGTTTCAAAAAAAGTGAATGTATCAGCGACTGCAGACTTTGCGGTTTCGTTTGATGTATACTTTGGAGAAGCAGTCGACGAAGAACCTATTTCAGGAAATATCGGAACTACGGTTTCCCATGTTTATCAGGAAATCGGAACCTATTCCATTCGGGTTGTTGCCAAAGGGGGAGCCATTCAAACTACTGAATATACTCAAGACTTTGTGGTAACAGCCATCCTTCAACCAATTGAATCAGCTCCCACACCTCCTGCCAGAAATGCTGTGGATGTTATTTCTATTTATGGAGATGCCTACACAAATGTTGCAGGTACCAATTTCAATCCGGATTGGGGTCAATCAGGTCAGGGAAGTAGTTTTGCTGAGTTTGATTTAAATGGAGATCTGATGCTTCAATACATCAATCTAAGTTATCAGGGAATTGCTTTTGCTTCTGCCATTGATGCCTCAGCAATGGAATATCTTCACTTAGATGTATGGACTGCAGATGTAGAATTACTGGATATTTTCCCGATTAGTTCTTCCACAGGTGAAAAATCTGTTCAAAAAGCACTAGCTGTTGACATCTGGAATAGCATTGATATTCCTTTGACCGATTTTACAGATCAAGGTTTATCTGTTGCAGATCTTATTCAGTTTAAGCTAGTTGGAACCCCTTGGGCCGGCGGAACCGTATTCGTCGATAATATTTACTTTTATGTTTCAACACCTTCGGCACCAATTACAGGAGCTCCAATCCCAGTTGATAATTCATCTGTGGTTACTTCCATATTCAGTGATTCATATACCAATATTACTGTAAACGAATGGAATCCGGGCTGGGGTCAGACAACTACTTTATCAACAGTAGATATTGATGGGAATCCTACATTAAAGTATGAATCCTTGAATTATACAGGCATTGTAACAGACTATAATAATCCGACCGATTTAACAAACAGAACCCATGTTCATTTTGACTACTGGACGAATGATGCATCAAGTTTATCTCTTAAATTGGTAAATACCGTTCTTGGGCAAGAAGATATAGAAAACCTTTCAACGGTTACTATTGGAAGTTGGGTCAGTGTAAACATTCCTTTATCTGATTATGCCGTTAATGTATCTGCAATAACACAAATACTTTTCCAATCATCAGGGGCAACGGTCTATATTGATAACCTTTATTTTTATACTCAACTGCCCGATGCACCAACAACAGCTGCGCCAACACCAATCGCTGCCGCAGGTGATGTAATCTCAGTATTCAGTGATGCCTATACTCCAATTACTTCAACAGAATGGAATCCGGGATGGGGTCAAACTACACAATTGACTCAAATAACACTTGAGAGTAATAATACCTTAAAATATGAAGCATTAAATTATACGGGTATTGTTTTGGATTATGGTAATCCAACGGATGTTTCAGGTAAAACCTATGTTCATTTTGATTATTGGACAAATGATGCTACAAGTCTTGGTTTTAAATTGGTGAATACTGGTGAACCTGATGGTCCAACCAAGGAGGATGAAGCTGCTGTTTCACCCATAGTATTGGGAACCTGGGCAAGCGCTGATATTCCTTTGTCGGAATACACGACAAATTTGACGGGAATCACACAAATACTGTTCTCTTCATCGAATGCTACAGTATATATTGACAATCTTTATTTTTATTAATTTTTAGATAACGACGTATGAAAAATTTAAAATATATAATGGGTCTTTTTCTACTACTGATCCTCTTTTCAAGTTGTGAAAAAGTAAACTATGAGTTTGGAGATTTGATATCCCCCACAAATGTTACGCTAACAGCCGAAATTGTTGGACAGGATGAAGCCAATCCCTATGGTGATGGAAGCGGGACGGTAATTTTTACATCCACGGCAAACAATGCCATTAGCTATAAATATGTTTATGATGGAAACGAATCAATAGCTCCTTCCGGCCTAAAAACTTTTAATTTTGGGCTTACCGGAATTCATACCTATTCAGTAACCGTTGTAGCCATTGGGACGGGAGGATTAGTATCTAGTGCTACTATAGAGGTGGAAGTATTTGCTGCATATAATCCTCCGGCAGATTTATTAACCATGCTTACAGGGGATGATTCAAGAACCTGGAGAATTGAAAGTGAAGTCATTGGGCACTTTGGTGTAGGCCCGGTAGATGCCGTTGATCCTATTTGGTGGGCAGCCCAACCAAATGATAAGGCAGGTTTAGGCGCCTATGATGACCGATTTGTCTTCAATATCGACGGTACATTTACGCATATTACTAACGGAACGGTTTACGGTCAGGCGGGACCAATGACTGAAGATTTAGGTGGAGATAAAGGGATGACAGCCAATAGCAATGGTGAGTTCGAAAATTATCCCCTCGATGATTATTCTGTAACATGGGCATTGTCTGCTCCGGGGGGACAAGAAACCTTGCAGCTTTCAGGAATTGGTTTTCATGGCTTTTATGTGGGAGGTTCTCATAGTTATATAATCTTATCAAGAACGGCGAACGAAATGCACCTCAAAACAGTTGGTTTAGATGGGAATAGCTGGTTTGTAATTTTTATTGCAGAATAATTAGTTTAAAAAGAAGAGGCAAAGAGGATGCCTCTTCTTTTTTTTATTTTTTTAGTGTGTTGTATTATAAATAGATAGCAATCAATGACCAACGTTATTAAATTTTTAAAATTTGTAATTTCAAGTCTTTTTGTTCTTATTCTTTTCTCCTGTTCTTGTGGCGTAAAAGAGGTTGAACTTCCAAAACCACCAACAAATATCGTTTTAACGATATCGGTGCACGGGGAAGACAGTGAAAATCCCTATGGAGATGGAAGCGGGAAGATTGATATTACTGTTACTGTAAACGATGCAACAATATATAAATTTGAAATGGGAAATGGCATTGAACAGGAATCCTCTATCGGATATCTAAGTTATACCTATTTACATACCGGAACCCAAACCTATACAGTTAAAGTAACGGCTTCTAATGTGGATGGATCCATATCAACTTCCAAGCAAATTACAGTTTTATGCGATCCGTATGCTGGTATCAAGAAATCGTTAAGCAATTCCACCTCCAAAAGCTGGTATTGGAATCAATCAATAACCGGTCATTTAGGTCAGGGCCTTGTCAGTAGCACTCAACCAACTCTTTTTAGTGCTGCCCCGAATGAATTTGAAAGTATTGGTTGTTTTTACGATGATAAAATCACATTTACCAAAGAGAACAATGGTGAAATTACTTTTGTGATTGATAATAATGGGAGCACTTTTTTTAATAAGAATGAAGTATTCGATGCCCTTGGATTGGAGAATTCCAATCAGGATGCTTGTTATGATTTTTCAGCACCAAGTTCTAAAACTGTCGTTTTCTCGGATGCAACCTCAGGGATATTAAATTCTACAAAAATCAATTTCACCATTCAGGACAATGGCTTTATGAGTTATTATCTGGGGAATAGTACCTATGAAGTGCTCAGTATTTCAGAGACTGAAATGCAAGTAAGAGTAATTCAGGATGTAAATGGCCTGCAAACAGTCTGGTATCATAAATTTACAACAACTCCAACAACTCATACGGGTAATTTTGATCAGTTAATCTGGTCGGATGAATTCAATAACGACGGAGCTCCATCAACTTCAAACTGGAACTACGATATAGGCGCAGGTGGCTGGGGCAATGGAGAGCTTCAATATTATACAAGCCGAAGTGAAAATGTGATTCAACAAAGTGGAAACCTGGTTATAACGGCTAAAAAAGAATTATACAATGGATCAAGTTATACCTCTGCCCGTTTAAAGACACAAGGAAAGTTTTCCTTTACCTATGGGAAAGTCGAGGTTTGTGCAAAATTACCTTCAGGTATTGGCGTTTGGCCTGCCATTTGGATGCTAGGCGACAATATTACAAGCCTTGGATGGCCTGCCTGTGGAGAAGTTGATATCATGGAATATTGGGGTTATATCCCAAATGTTGTGAGTAGCGCTTTGCATACTCCTTCAAGTTATGGCAATACCATTAATCATCACAGTTACAATCTGCCTACCGCCGAAGAAGAATTTCACGTGTATGGAATGGAATGGACCACAACTCAAATACGTTTTTATGTTGATGGAATTCTTCATTACACTTACGCTCCATCCGTTTTAAATAACGATACCTGGCCTTATATCAATAATCAATTTATTATTTTGAATCTGGCTATTGGAGGAAATACAGATGGGGGTCAGGGTGTGGATGATAATATCTTTCCACAGCAATTTCTGATTGATTATGTGAGAGTTTATCAGTAAAATAAATGATAAATAATAGAATGAAAAAAATAATTTTTATACTACTAATTATCTTTACCGGTGTATTTTCATATGCTCAAACAATTACTGTAATGACCTACAATATTCGTTTGAATGTTGAAGTGGATGGGGAGAATGCTTGGCCTTTTCGCAAGGAATACCTAACGTCACAAATCCAATTCTACGAACCTGATATTTTTGGCGTTCAGGAAGCAAAGCCCGATCAAGTTATTGACATTTTAAATTTTCTTCCGAATTACAATCAAGTGGGCATTGGGAGAGAAGGCGAAGGAAATGGCGAATCTTCAAATATTTTTTTTAAAAAAGACCGTTTTATTGTCGAAGAATCCAATACTTTTTGGCTTTCAGAAACTCCGAATGCTATTTCAAAAGGTTGGGATGCCGCATTCAATCGGGTTTGTACCTATGCTTTATTAAAAGATAAAAAAACAAAAAAATCGATTTGGATTTTTAATACCCATCTCGATCATGTTGGCGAAGTGGCCAGAACCAATGGAATCCAGCTTATCCTTTCAAAAATTGATGAACTAAATCGCCAGAACTATCCGGTGATATTTATGGGCGACTTCAATTCAGAACCCGAAACGGAAAGAATTAAAAACCTAAAATACAAAATGGACGATTGCAGCGGTTTATCTGAAGAAAAACCTTTCGGACCAAACGGAACTTTCAATGGATTTAAACACAACGAAGCCGTAACAAACTTGATTGATTATATTTTCATTTCAAAAAATTCAAAACTTAAAGTGAAAAAATATGCCATTCTAAGCGATTCCAAAGATTTAAAATACCCATCCGACCATTTGCCTGTTTATGTGAAATTGAACTATGAATAATCAAACGCAAACCAAATTAAAATGAGAAAACTTCAAATAGCATTCTTTTTGATCGTTGCATTTTCGGGTTGTCAACAGAAACCAACGAATACGCGAAGTGTTTCTGCCCCAGATGCTGATAGAACTGCAAAGGTTTATACTACTGCTCATCACCTTAATTTAAAAATGACGCTTACCGATTCTTTGCTTTTCGAAAATTTTGAGCAGCCACGCGAAACACAAGCAGCCATAGTAATTGATTCTACCAAAAAATTTCAAAACTTTTTGGGAATTGGAGCCGCGTTTACCGATGCTGCTGCCGAAACTTTCTTTAAACTATCTGAAGAAAATCAGGGGAGGTTTTTGGATGCTTATTTTAATGTTGAAAAAGGAATTGGGTATTCTTTGGCACGGACTACAATCCATAGTTGCGATTTCTCCAGCAATAGTTATACCTATATCGACGAAGGCGATGCCGAGTTGAAATCTTTTACTGTTGACCACGATAAAAAATTTAGAATTCCTTTTATCAAGAAAGCCATTGATGCTGCTGGCGGAGATTTAATGATCTATGCAAGTCCTTGGAGTCCGCCCGCGTTTATGAAAACAAACAACAATATGCTTCAAGGCGGAAAACTGAAAACAGAGTTTTATCAAGTTTGGGCTAACTATTTTGTAAAATTCATAAATGCCTACGAAAAAGAAGGGATTCCAATTTGGGGATTGACTATTCAAAATGAGCCAATGGCTGTTCAGCGTTGGGAATCGTGTATTTATACGGCCGAAGAAGAACGTGATTTCTTAAAAAATAACTTAGGGCCTACTTTAGAAAAAGAAGGATGGGGCGACAAAAAAATCATTGTTTGGGATCACAATCGAGACCTGCTTTTTCAAAGAGCAAATATCATCTTCAACGATCCGGATGCTTCGAAATATGCGTGGGGAGCGGGCTTTCATTGGTACGAAGATTGGAAAGACGGCATTCCCATGTTTGAGAATGTGGAAGCCGTAAATGAAGCCTATCCGGATAAAAATTTAATTTTTACTGAGGGCTGCAACGAAAAATATGAACTCAAAAGAATTGAAGAAGAAGACCCAAAACTTGCTGAACGCTATGGGAAATCAATGATCAACGATTTCAACAACGGAACAGTTGCTTGGACTGATTGGAATATACTGTTGGATGAAACCGGCGGTCCGAACCATGTAGGCAATTTGTGTTTTTCACCGGTTCACGGAGATACCAAAACCGATGAGCTTACTTTCACGTTTTCTTACTACTATATCGGGCATTTTTCGAAGTTTATTCGGCCCGGAGCAAGGCGGATTTCAAGTGTTTCAAGCGCAAATAATATACTTACCACCGCATTTTTAAACACGGATGAGAGCATTATCGTAATAGCCATGAATCAGGGAGAGAACGAAATTTCTTTCACTTTGACACTCAATTCTAAAACAGCAAAGTTGAAAACACCACCACATTCAATTCAAACCATCGTTCTGAATGCACTTTAGGGCAGCTGAAATCTTATTAAATCTAAAAAAAACAACAAAAATGCAAAAATCATACACCATTATTATCAGTTTAATTGTTGCAATGGGCGGTTTCCTTTTGGGATTCGACAGTGCTGTTATTTCTGGAGCTGTAAACGGAATTAGAACTTATTTCGAAATGTCGGATTGGCAACTCGGTTTTGCCGTAGGGTGTGTTATTTTCGGAGCCATGTTCGGGAATATTTTTGCTGGCCCTCTGAGCGATCAATATGGTCGAAAGAAACTTTTGATAATTACCGCAGTATTATTCACTGTTTCAGCACTTTGGTCGGCTTTGGCAACCAATTACATTTCGTTTGTAATTGCCCGAATTATTGGTGGCATTGGCATTGGTGGAGCAATTTTGATTGCTCCAATTTATATTGCAGAAATTGCGCCTCCAAAATTAAGAGGAAGTTTAGTGTCTTTAAATCAGTTGAATATCGTTTTGGGAATCTCAGCCGCCTATTTTTCTAACTATTTTTTGAAAGATATTGAAGGCGAAAGCTGGAGATGGATGTTGGGAGTGGAAGCAATTCCCGCATTGATTTATTTTTTTGCGCTCTTCGCCGTTCCAAGAAGCCCAAGATGGTTGATCCAACGACTTAACAAAGTTGCATTCGCAAAAAAAATATTGGTAAAAATTGGCGGCGAAGAATTTGCGACTGTTACGATTGCGGAAATTCAAAGAGGCATTGATAAAAAAGAAGCCAAAGGAACCTATGCCGATTTTTTTAGTAGGAAAATGACTGTGATTGTAACCATTGCTTTTGGTCTTGCTTTTTTTCAACAAATTACAGGAATTAATGCCATTTTCTATTATGCTCCAACAATCTTTGAACAAGCCGGAGGAAGTTCAGATGCTTCTTTCCTGCAAGCGATAGTGGTAGGATTGACCAATGTTATTTTCACCTTTGTCGCCATTTGGCTAATTGATAGATTAGGAAGAAAACCTTTGTTGCTAATTGGAACTTCTTCAATGGCTATCGCCTTAATAATGGCCACTTTGGCTTTTAACAATGCAAGCTATCATTTCGATACAAAAGCAATAGAAAAAGTTGAAAATTCCGAAATCCAAGCAGCTTTAAGTCAATTGAACGGATCAACTTATTTTTCTCAAAAAGAATTGTTTTCCAAGGTAGAACCTCTTCTTACCGAAGCTCAATTTATATCGTTTAAACAAAACGAAATAAAAAATTTCATAAATATCAATGCTGTTCTTGTCCTGATAGCCATATTATTATATGTTGCAGCATTTGCTATTTCATTAGGTCCGGTTATGTGGACAATGCTATCCGAAATATTCCCCGGAAATGTTAAAGGAATTGCTATTTCTATCGTAGGATTTTTCAACTCATTGGTAAGCTACACCGTTACGCAATTTTTCCCATGGGAACTCACCAATTTAGGACCTACACTCACCTTTGCTATTTACGCAGGATTGGCTGTTTTGTCCATCGCATTTGTTTCACGATTCGTAGTCGAAACAAAAGGAAAAACCTTAGAAGAAGTGCAGGAATTATTGATTAAAAGCGAAGAAGAATGAAAAATATATTTTTGATTATTCTGAGCTTTGTTTTTCTGATAAGTTGTAAAACCCGGCACGATGCCTCGCAAGCCGCCAAACCGGCCAAGGTCACTTTGCAAAATGTGAATGGTAAATACGAACTCTTGGTGAATAACGAACCTTTTTATATAAAAGGCGCCGGTTTGGAATTTGGCAACAAAGCAGCCGTTGCGCAACACAATGGAAATTCGTTTAGAACATGGCGAACTGAAAATGGAACACAAAGTGGGAAGGAAGTTCTAGACGAAGCGCTCAAATACGGTCTCATGGTGACCATGGGCATCGACGTTGCACGCGAACGCCATGGATTCGATTATGACGATACGCTTGCTGTAAAAGAACAACTTGAACAGATCAAAAAGGAGGTTTTAGAATTGAAAGATCATCCCGCGCTTTTAATTTGGGCAATTGGAAACGAACTCAATTTGAGATATACAAATCCAAAAGTTTGGGATGCAGTAAACGATATTTCAAAAATGATTCATCAAATTGATACAAATCATCTCACTACAACACCTCTGGCCGGAATATCCAAAAAAGAAATCAATCAGATCAAAGAAAGATGTTCGGATCTCGATCTCTTATCCATTCAAATGTATGGCGATTTGCCCGATTTGCCTCAGCTTATTCGGGAATATGATTGGGAAAAAGCCTATATGGTAACCGAATGGGGAGCAACAGGCCATTGGGAAGTACCTAAAACTTCTTGGGGCGCTCCAATTGAGGAAAACAGCTCGGTCAAAGCGGCCAATTATTTAAAACGATACACAGGTGGAATCGAAGCCGATTCGCTTCTCTGCGTGGGGTCGTATGTTTTTCTTTGGGGACACAAACAAGAGCGAACACCAACTTGGTATGGCATCTTTCTGGAAAACGGAAATGAAACCGAATCGGTTGATATGATGCATTTTATTTGGAACGACAAATGGCCGCTAAATAGAACGCCGCAAATAGAATCTTTTACTTTAAATGGCAAAACGGCTTACCAAAACGTGGATTTAGAGGCAGGAAAAGAATACACCGCTTCCATTCGTATTAAAGATTTTGAAAACGACAGCATCCATTATTTATGGGAAATATTGCCCGAAAGTGTTTTGTTGCAAGTTGGCGGAGATGACGAGATGCGTCCGGAAAATCTACCTTTTGAAATTGTGGAGCAGAAAAAGGCGGAGCTTACTTTTATTGCTCCGGTTAGCGGTATTTATCGGTTATTTATTTATGCAGACGACGGCCATAAACACTCGGCCACAGCAAACATTCCATTTCGAGTAAAATAAAAGCGGATTAGAATGAACCACAAACCAATATACATAGGGAAATCTAAAGTGCATTTTGAAAACAAAGAAGCAAAAGGCGCCTTTGTGAATATCGACAAAGAATTGTATTATAAAATTGAAGATTCCGATACTTTGCGCCCTTTCTTTATGAGCATCGTAAGCGATTCGAACCATTGGCTTTTTATTTCGAGCAATGGCGGCTTGAGTGCGGGAAGAAAAAACAGCGATTCGGCTCTTTTTCCTTATTATACAGACGATAAAATTATGGAGTCGGCCGAAATTACAGGGAGCAAAGCAATATTACAAATCCATCGAAACAATAAAACTTTTCTTTGGGAACCGTTTTCAAATAAGTATGAGGGCGTTTATTCCATTCATAGAAATTTATACAAAAACAGCTTTGGGAATTCTGTGATTTTTGAAGAAACCAATGTCGATTTGGGATTGACTTTTCGGTATCAATGGAATTCGAGCCATCGCTTTGGATTTGTGCGAAAAGCTGCCTTGATCAATAATTCCAAAAAACGCATTAGCCTTACAGTTTTGGATGGTATTCAAAATATACTTCCCAATGGTTTGGGCGCCGATTTGCAAAACACTCGCAGCAATTTGGCCGATGCCTATAAAAAAAACGAATTAGCCGCTCTGGTAGGATTGGGAATTTATTCGTTAAGTGCAATCATTGTGGATAAGGCCGAGCCTAGCGAAGCTCTTAAAGCAACTATCGCCTGGTCAATAGGGCTTGAAAATCCGAACCATCTTATTTCTTCCTTGCAGCTCAATAATTTTAGAAAAGGACAAGCTATTTCTCTAGAAACAGCTGTCAGAGCAGAAAAAGGGGCTTATTTTGTTTCGGCTCAGATTGATCTCAAAGCCGATTCCGAAAAAACTTGGCTCATCGTAGCCGACGTCGATCAAGGTCCGGCTGATGTAGTCGAAATTGCAGAAAAGCTTAAATCGCCTAAAATTTTGCTACAAGAAGTGATAGACGATATTGAATTGGGTACACAAAATTTAATCAGATTGGTAGCTGCGGCCGATGGATTGCAGCTCACAAACAATCCGCTTCAAGATACAAGACATTTCTCAAATGTTCTTTTCAACATCATGCGCGGAGGTATTTTCGACGACAACTATCAGATTCCAGCAGCCGACTTTGTGCACTACATTCAAAACGCAAATAAGCGCGTATATCAGCAAAATCAAAATCTGTTGGCGCTTTTGGTAGGCTCTTTTTCACTTCAAGAACTTAGAAAAATAACAGCTCAAAGTACAGATAGCGATTTCAAAAGGCTGTGTTTTGAATACCTTCCCCTTAAATTTAGCCGAAGACATGGCGACCCTAGCCGCCCTTGGAATAAATTTTCGATCAATGTTTCCAATAAGTTGGACAGCTCGAGAGTGCTCAATTACGAAGGAAATTGGAGAGATATTTTCCAAAACTGGGAAGCTTTGGCTCTTTCGTATCCTGAATTTATTGACAGCATGATTCATAAATTTTTGAATGCATCCACCTTTGATGGCTACAATCCGTATCGCGTTACCAAAGATGGATTTGATTGGGAAGTGATTGATTCAAGCGATCCTTGGTCGTTTATTGGCTATTGGGGCGATCATCAAACGGTCTATCTGTTGAAACTTTTAGAAATTGCCGAGAATCACTTTCCCGAAAAACTAAGCGCCTATTTTGAGCAGGACATTTTTGTTTATGCCAATGTCCCTTATCAAATCAAAAGTTATTCCGATATCCTTAAAAATCCCAAAGACACCATTCTTTTTGATCAGCAACTTGACCAAGAATTACAGAGGCGAAAAAAAGAATTGGGAGCCGACGGCGCATTATTAACCGACCAGAACAATTCCATTTGCAAGGCCAATCTGATCGAAAAATTAATGGCAACAACTTTGGCAAAATGTTCCAATTTTGTTCCCGAAGCCGGAATTTGGATGAATACCCAAAG
>KB225869.1_pt12 | contig 19907 bp, 33 predicted proteins | sample 524768 | NCBI WGS metagenome assembly AMQJ01 (sample SAMN00998488, study PRJNA167727) | sediment metagenome | isolation source: subsurface aquifer sediment | place: USA: Rifle, Colorado | collected Aug-2009
CTCGGCCAAGGAAGCTAAAAATGGACCTAATCCGGAACCAATAAAGATATTGCGGAATGCTGTTTTTGATATGGAAAACGATTCGCCAACCAAGATCATTGCTCCTAAACTATACAGAAATAGTTGAAATGTTCGGCTTAACGACATAATCGATGGCCCCAATTTTTCTACATTTTTCTTGGCTATAATTGTGCTGATTGAGAAGATAACTCCCGATAATAGCATGTATTCTGTCCCGTCAATGAAGATATCTTTCAAAACCGCACTTCCTTTATAACTGATCGTGAATGCGCCTAGGAGTGCAAGTCCGATACCAATTAGTTCCCATTTGTTGAATCGTTCCCTCAAAAAAAGAAATCCCAAAACAGTTACAAAAACCGGATTTACATTCCCTATAAACGAAACAACTGCCGGATTTGGAATTGTGTAAATGGCTAGAAAGAAAAAATACGTTCCGGCCATTTCCAATAATCCTAAAATGAAAAGCAATAAATAATGATCGCGCTTAAACTGGGCTATCGACGGAAGTTTTTTTCGATATACCGCAAAAATCATATTCCAGACAAACCCCAGCGCAAACCAATAAACTCCAAATTGAATCAAGGAAGCCTCGCTTAAAGCGGCCTTGCTAAATATGTAAACATTTGAAATAGCAACAACAGAAATAAAAGCAAAAAGATATCCTTTAGTGGTATTGGTTAGTATGGTTTTCATGGGTCAAAAGTACAAATTACTTTCTTTTCGAATCGTTTAATTTTCACGGTAGAGAGCATCTAATCGTCGGCCTATTTCTACACGGCTAAACTGTTTAAATGCAGCTTTTCTGATTTTTTTTGAATCAAACTGTGGTTTTTGCTCAACAAGGCGGAGAAATAATGTTAATAATTGATGCTCGTTCGCGGCCTCAATCAAAAAGCCGTTTTCTGCATGAATATACTCTGCAATGCCGCCCACATTCGTAGCAATCACCGGCAATCCACACGTCAATGCTTCATTAATCACAACCGGAATGTTTTCGAAATGACTGAACACGACTAAAAAATCGGCTTCGCAATATTCTGCCACCAACGCCTTGTCTGTTTGCACTCCTGTAAAGGTGATGAGCCCTTTGGGAATTGATAAATCGTCGGCATAATTGTTCAACTTCTTGAAATCAATCCCATCGCCAATAAATCGAAATTCGAAATCCATTGTTTTTTCTGAAAGCTGTTTTATTGTTCTCAGTATTCCGCTGATGTTTTTAGAACGGTCTTCAAAAGTACTTACGTGAATAAAAATTGTTTTGTCGTTTTTTTTTGATTTGATTGACTCAAAAAAAATGTCATCCACTACATTCGGAATAATTTGATAGTTTGGATTTTGGAGTTGATGGCTACGCATGGCATGTGCCAGATTTTCGCTTATGGGCAAAACGGCCTGCGCTTTCTCTACCACCATTTTTGTGATTTTTTTCCGAAGCCATCCTTTGTATGTTCCGGGTGTTTTCTGGTACCTCGACCAATGTTCACTTATAATATAAGGAGTATTGCTATAAAATTTCAGAAAGAGAGCAAAAAGCCCTAAACGTGTCAAAATATGCACATGTATTTTGTCTGGCTTTCCCAATCGTCGAACGATTGTACGATAGCCCACCAACAAATAGTACCAAAATCTGAATTGGTTCCACAAACTGCATGAAACGTTTTTGTAAAAAAATGAATACGTCGATACAGTTCCTTCTTCCTTATAAGCCTGCTTTACCAGCAACTTTTTTGTGGAAATACCTTGTACGTATAAAACCGAAATCCGATGATGTAGTCCGGCTGCTTCGGTATGTTTTTTCACAAAAAGCCCAAACATATTGTCGTAAACAGATGGATACCAACGAGGTAAAAATAATAGATGCATAAAGAAGTGTCAGATATTTTAGCAAAAATAACTTTAAAATTTGGATATCTTTCGAACAATCAGGTTGAAAAATCCCGTGGAAATGGATAATGGGTTGGCCTTTTTTAATTATCGAACATTTTTGATTTTGAAAGTTGAAAAGATTTATCTTTGCCGCTGTTTTTCATTGCACTGCGTAGGAGTTCAAATTGTTAATAAACTAACGGCTTGCTTTTGAAAAATAGAGGATTAGCATAGCAAACACCTTGTTTATAAACCAAGGCTTGCGATGTTAAATATAATTGATTAAATTTTTTAATAAGGGATTGTTTTTTAAAAAAATATTTATACTTTTGCAGTCCCAAAAAATATGGGTTTAAGACAACGACAGAAAAATAATAAATAAATTTATGCCAACAATACAACAATTAGTACGTAATGGACGCAAGAAACTGGTTTACAAAAGTAAATCCCGTGCCTTGGATTCTTGTCCTCAAAGACGTGGTGTATGTTTAAGGGTTTACACTACTACGCCTAAGAAACCTAACTCGGCTATGCGTAAGGTAGCACGGGTTCGTTTAACCAATGGAAATGAAGTAAATGCTTACATAGGCGGCGAAGGACATAATTTGCAAGAGCACTCTATTGTTTTGGTAAGAGGTGGAAGAGTAAAAGATCTTCCTGGCGTTCGTTATCACGTAGTTCGTGGAGCTTTAGATACTTCCGGAGTTGATGGTAGAACCCAAAGAAGATCGAAATACGGAACAAAAAGACCAAAGCAGAAAAAATAAAATTAGCTGAAAAATGAGAAAGTCGAAACCAAAAAAGAGAATTATTCTTCCAGATCCAAAATTTAATGATGTTTTGGTCACAAAGTTTGTCAACAATATGATGTATTCAGGCAAAAAAAATCTTTCTTATGAGATTTTTTATGAAGCTCTTAGCATTGTAGATGAAAAACTAAGCGAAGAAAATAGTTTGGATGTTTTCAAAAAAGCATTGGCAAACGTTACTCCTGGTGTAGAAGTACAAAGCCGTAGAATCGGTGGTGCTACTTTTCAAATTCCTACCGAAATTAGACCTGCTCGTAAGCAATCAATCGGGATGAAAGCATTAATTGGAGCTTCACGTAAGCGTCATGAAAAAACAATGAGCCAAAAATTAGCCGGTGAAATATTATCCGCTTTTAAAGAAGAAGGTACTGCCTTCAAGAAAAAAGAAGATATTCATCGCATGGCTGAAGCAAACAAAGCCTTCTCGCATTTTAGATTTAAATAGGCGATTGCTGCTTCACATATTATAATTATTTGAGATGTCTGAAAAACTAGAACATAGAAGAAATATAGGCATAATGGCGCACATAGACGCGGGAAAAACCACGACTACCGAGCGAATATTATACTATACCGGAAGAAGTTATAAAATTGGCGAAGTTCATGATGGCGCTGCCACCATGGATTGGATGGTTCAAGAGCAAGAACGCGGAATCACCATCACTTCAGCAGCCACCACGGTGCACTGGAAACGCCACGATGAAGACTACAAAATTAATATAATCGACACTCCTGGCCACGTTGACTTTACAGTTGAGGTGGAACGTTCCTTGCGTGTATTGGACGGTGCTGTAGCATTGTTTTGTGCCGTGGGCGGAGTTGAACCACAAAGCGAAACAGTTTGGCGTCAGGCCAACAATTACAATGTACCGCGCATTGCCTTCGTAAATAAAATGGACCGCACAGGTGCCGATTTCTTTGATGTAGTTACTCAAATAAAAGAAAGACTTTACGCAAACCCTGTTCCATTGCAAGTTCCAATTGGTGCTGAAGGAAGCTTTCGTGGTGTAGTCGATTTAATACAAAATAAAGCATTTGTTTGGGACGAAGGTTCCGATGGTGTTACCATTCGTGAAATTCCTATTCCTGAAGATTTATTGGATACTGTTGAAGAATATCGAATGAAACTCTTCGAAGGCGTCGCTGAAGAAAGTGATGAGCTACTCGAAAAATTCATGGAAGATCCAGAATCTTTAACACTCGAAGAAGTTACAGCTGCCATTCGCAAAGCAACAATTGAACTACGCATTACACCTGTAATGTGTGGTACCGCTTTCAAAAACAAAGGCGTTCAAATGTTGTTGAATGCCGTAGTCGATTTCTTGCCAAGCCCCATGGACTTGCCTCCAGTGAGGGGAATTAACCCTGATACCGATTTAGAGGAAGAACGTAAAGTTTCTGTCGACGAAAAATTCTCCGCCTTGGCTTTCAAAATTGCTACCGATCCTTTTGTAGGTCGTATTGCTTTTTTCCGTGTTTATAGCGGAAAACTGAAATCAGGCTCCTATATCTTGAATACAGGCACTGGAAAAAAAGAGCGAATTTCGCGCATTATGCAAATGCACGCCAACAAACAAGAACCTCTCGATGAGATTACTTGTGGCGACATTGGAGCAGCTGTGGGGTTTAAAACAATTCGCACCGGCGACACGCTTACCGAACTCGATTTTCCTATTGTATTAGAACAAATGAATTTCCCTGAACCAGTTATCAATTTGTCGATTGAGCCAAAAACTCAAAAAGACATGGATAAACTAGGAATGGCTTTGCAAAAATTGGCCGAAGAAGATCCAACTTTTAAAGTGAAAACCGATGAAAATACCGGTCAAACAATTATCAGTGGAATGGGCGAATTGCACCTCGATATTTTGGTAGATCGATTGAGAAGAGAATTTAAAGTAGAATGCAATCAAGGACGTCCACAAGTTACATACAAAGAAGCCCTTTCTACTAAATTCAGACATCGCGAAGTGTATAAGAAACAATCTGGAGGTCGTGGTAAATTTGCTGATATCATTTTCGAAATTGGCCCAGCCGATGAAGGTTTTGAAGGATTGCAATTTGTTGACGAAGTAAAAGGAGGAAATATTCCAAAAGAATATATCCCCTCCATTTCAAAAGGATTTAGAGAAGCCATGACCAATGGAGTATTGGCCGGATACAATATCGACAGCATGAAAGTAACCCTCATCGACGGATCATTCCATGCCGTTGACTCCGATGCACTTTCGTTTGAATTAGCCGCCAAAATTGGCTTTAGACATACAGCTTCCAAATGCAATCCAATCCTACTTGAACCCATCATGAAAGTTGAAATCACTACACCCGACCTTTATATGGGCGACATTACAGGTGATTTGAATCGTCGTCGTGGAATGGTTTTAGGAATGGATTCAAAATCAGGAGCGCAAATTATTAAAGCAAAAGTACCTCTTCGCGAAATGTTTGGATATGTTACCGTATTGCGTACATTATCCTCGGGAAGAGCTTCGTCATCTATGGAATTTTCCCATTTCGACAAAGCGCCTCAAACCGTTTGCGACGAAGTAATTGAAAGTAAATAATTGAATTAATATAAAGTATAAATTCTAAAATTTAAAAACGTGAGTCAAAGGATTAGAATCAAATTGAAATCGTACGATCACAATCTTGTTGATAACTCTGCAGAGAAAATTGTTAAAACTGTTAAAGCAACAGGTGCAGTAGTGAATGGACCAATTCCATTACCTACACACACCCGGATCTACACAGTAAACAGATCAACATTTGTGAACAAGAAATCAAGAGAACAATTCCAATTGGACTCCTACAAAAGATTGATTGACATCTATAGTTCAAATTCAAAAACGATAGATTCTCTCATGAAATTGGAGTTGCCTAGTGGAGTGGAAGTAGAGATCAAAGTATAATTTAAAACAAGACTTTTTTAAGATGTCAGGAATTATTGGAAAAAAAGTTGGGATGACCAGCCTATACGATGCAAATGGAAAGAATATTCCATGTACCGTTATTGAAGCTGGACCATGTGTGGTTACCCAAGTAAGAACCCTCGAGAATGATGGATATGAGGCTATTCAACTTGGCTATGACGAAAAGAATTTAAAACATACAACCAAAGCGTTGCGTGGTCATTTCGAAAAAGCCAAGACTAATCCTCGTAAAATTTTAGTAGAATTCACACGTTTTGAAGAACGTAAACAATTCGGTGATACAATCACTGTGGATGTATTTGTAGAAGGGGAATACATCGATGTTATCGGAACTTCAAAAGGTAAAGGTTTTCAAGGTGTTGTAAAACGTCACGGCTTTGCCGGTGTTAACGACGCTACCCACGGTCAGCATAACCGTTTAAGAGCTCCCGGTTCATTGGGCGCTTCTTCTTATCCATCACGTGTATTTAAAGGTATGCGAATGGCAGGACGAATGGGAAATCAAAGAACAAAAATGATTAACCTACAAGTTTTAAAAATCGATGCTGATAAAAATTTATTAGTTGTTAAAGGATCCGTGCCTGGTGCAAAAGGCTCATATGTAATTATTGAAAGATGGAAATAGCAGTTGTAAATATAAGCGGAAAAGATACGGGCAAAACAGTTGTTTTAAACGATGCCGTATTTGGTGTAGAGCCTAATGATCATGCTATCTATTTAGCCGTGAAACAATACATGGCCAATCACCGTCAAGGAACTCATAGCTCCAAAGAAAGAAGCGAATTATCCGGAAGTACTCGCAAACTTAAACGTCAAAAAGGTACTGGTACTGCACGTTCGGGCGATATCAAATCTCCTTTGTTTAGAGGCGGAGCTCGTGTTTTTGGCCCACATCCTAGAGATTATCATTTCAAATTGAACAAGAAACTCAAAAAACTAGCCCGCTTATCCGCTTTGGCCTATAAAGCCAAAGACCAAGCGATTTATGTTTTGGAGGATTTCAATTTTGAAGCACCTAAAACCCAAAAAATGGTCGAATTGCTCAACAATTTGAAATTGAATGATGAAAAGACACTTTTAGTGTTGAATGATTTAAATAAAAACGTATATTTGTCGACTCGAAATTTAGCTGGAGTAAAAATCACAAGAGTTTCAGATTTAAACACTTACGATATTCTTGATGCCAAGAAGATGCTGATTGTTGAAAGCAGCGTAAGCGCATTTGAACAATTGTTATAAAGCTAAAAACGAGAAGATAATACAAAAAGCTTACAAATATGGGTATTATTATTAAGCCGATTATCACAGAAAAAATGACAGCGGTGTCTGAAAAGATGCCAACACGCTATGGTTTTTTAGTTGACAAACATGCCAACAAAATTCAAATCAAGCAAGCTGTAAAAGAAATCTATGGAAAGGAAGTGGTAGATGTAAACACTATGAATTATAGTGGAAAACACAAAAGCCGCAACACGAAAAGTGGAGTTATCTCTGGTAAAACAAAGGCAGTGAAGAAGGCTATTGTTACATTAGCCGAAGGTGAAACAATTGATTTTTATAGCAATATTTAAATAGATGGCTCTAAAAAAATTCAGACCAACAACCCCCAGTCAGCGCTTTAAAATTATCAGCGCATTTGACACTATTACAACCTCTAAACCCGAAAAGAGCTTATTGGCACCAAAAACAAAATCTGGTGGTAGAAATAGTGAGGGGAAGATGACTATGCGCTATGTAGGCGGAGGTCATAAACAAAAATACAGAATAATCGACTTTAAACGGGATAAAGAAGGCATTCCTGCAACTGTCAAAACCATTGAGTACGATCCAAATCGTTCAGCTCGTATTGCACTTGTTGCATACACAGACGGCGAAAAAAGATATATTGTAGCTCCTCAAGGTTTAGAAGTAGGAACCGTTTTAAATTCCGGTATAGGTGTGGCTCCGGAAATTGGAAACACTTTATACTTAAGTGAAGTTCCTTTTGGAACAATCATTCATAATATAGAGTTGCGTCCGGGACAAGGTGCAAAAATGGCTCGAAGTGCCGGGTCTTATGCACAGCTTATGTCTCGTGATGGCAAATACGCTATTATTAAACTTCCTTCCGGAGAAACACGTATGATTTTGCAAGCCTGTAAGGCAACCATTGGAATTGTTTCCAATGCCGAACATAACCTTGAGCGTTCCGGAAAAGCCGGAAGAAGCCGTTGGTTAGGCCGTCGTCCTCGTGTTCGTGGTGTAGTGATGAATCCTGTCGATCACCCAATGGGTGGTGGTGAAGGTAGAGCAACCGGTGGTCATCCAAGATCACGCAAAGGTACTCCTGCCAAAGGATTTAGAACCCGCGATAAGAAGAAGGATAGCAATAAGTATATTATCGAAAGAAGAAAGAAATAATAAAGTATAAAACTTTAATACTATGAGTCGTTCATTAAAAAAAGGACCTTTTATACATTACAAACTCGAAAAGCGAGTGATGGACAATGTTGAAGCAGACAAAAAGACCGTGATTAAAACTTGGTCGAGAGCTTCAATGATTTCTCCTGATTTTGTCGGTCAAACTATAGCTGTGCACAATGGAAATAAATTTATTCCAGTCTATGTTACAGAAAATATGGTTGGTCATAAATTAGGAGAATTTGCCCCAACACGCATCTTTAGAGGTCATGCAGGGAGTAAAAATAAAGGTAAAAAATAAAGAAGATTTAGGCTATGGGAGCTAGAAAACATAATACCGCAGAGAAAGCCAAGGAAATGAAAAAAAGCGTGGCTTTTGCGAAATTAAATAACTGCCCGACATCTCCCCGAAAAATGAGATTGGTTGCAGGTTTAGTAAGAGGCGAAGGAGTTGAAAAATCATTGTATATTTTAAAACACTCTCCAAAAGAAGCTTCTAACAGGTTGTACAAATTGCTTTTATCGGCGGTGTCTAATTGGCAAGCCAAAAATGAAGGTCAACGCATAGAAGATGCGAATCTTTATGTTAAAGAAGTTTTCGTTGATAGTGCTAGAATGTTGAAACGTGTTCAGCCAGCACCTCAAGGTCGTGCACACCGAGTTCGTAAACGTTCTAATCACGTTACACTTATCGTGGATAGTAGAGTAATTGTAGAAGAAACTAATTCAAGCAAATAAATTTAGATAAATGGGACAAAAAACGAATCCAATCGGATTAAGGTTAGGAATCATCAAAGGATGGGACTCTAATTGGTATGGGGGAAAAAGTTTTGAAGCCAAACTTGTTGAAGACGATAAAATCAGAAAATATTTAGCTGCTCGTTTATCTAAAGCAAGTATTTCAAAAATAACCATTGAACGTACTCTTAAATTAGTTACTGTAACTATTCACACTGCTCGTCCTGGTATTATCATTGGCAAAGGTGGTCAAGAAGTAGATAAGATCAAAGAGGAGTTAAAAAAACACACCGGAAAAGAAGTTCAAATAAATATCTCTGAAATAAAACGCCCTGAATTGGATGCAACATTGGTAGCACGCAATGTAGCCAGTCAAATTGAAGGACGTATTTCATTCCGTAGAGCTATTAAAACTTCCATCGCATCCACTATGCGCGTTGGTGCCGAAGGAATCAAAGTCATGATTTCTGGCCGCGTTGGTGGTGCTGAGATGGCTCGCTCCGAAATGTATAAAGAAGGAAGAATCCCTTTGCATACACTTCGTGCCGACATTGATTACGCTCTAGCAGAAGCGCATACTACCTATGGAAGAATAGGAATTAAAGTATGGATTTGCAAAGGCGAAATATATGGAAAGCCTGAATTGGTGCCAACAGCCACCAAGAGCGAAAACAAAGGAGGGCCTAAACACCCACAAAATCCTAGAAGAAGAAAATAATATTAACATTTAAGAATTATAGAAATGTTACAACCCAAGAAAACAAAGTTTAGAAAACAACAAAAGGGAAAAATGAAAGGAAATTCCGAAAGAGGAAACCAACTTGCATTTGGATCTTTTGGAATAAAAGCATTGGAAGAAACTTGGTTAACAGGTCGTCAAATCGAATCCGCTCGTCAAGCCATCACACGGAAAATGAAACGTGAAGGTCAACTTTGGATTCGTATTTTCCCCGACAAACCTGTTACTAAAAAACCTGCCGAAGTACGTATGGGTAAAGGTAAAGGAGCCCCAGAATTATTCGTAGCACGTGTTTCTCCAGGAAGAATAATTTTTGAGTCTGAAGGCGTTAATTTAGAAACTGCCAAAGAAGCCATGCGCCTTGGATCGCAAAAGCTTCCTATAATGACCAAATTTATTGTTAGACGGGATTACGTAGAAGCTTAAAAATAGAAACTATGAAAAATTCGGAGATAAGAGAATTATCTACAAAAGATATTCATGAGAGATTGGAAGATGCTCGTACTCAATATGAGAAGGCGAAGTTAAATCACGCGGTTTCTCCATTGGAAAATACCAATGTTTTGAATAACATGAAAGTAACAGTCGCCCGGCTCTTAACGGAACTTCGCCAAAGAGCAATGGTAGAACAATCTAAATAATACAAGAAGATGGAAAGAAATCTGAGAAAAGAAAGAATAGGTCTTGTTGTGAGTGACAAAATGGATAAATCCATTACCGTTGTAATCGAGCGTAAAGAAAAGCACCCAATATACGGTAAGTTTGTTAAGAGAACCAAAAAGTTCATTGCGCACGACGAAAACAACGATTGTAACATTGGCGATACTGTAAAAATTGCAGAAACACGCCCAATGAGCAAAAATAAGTGTTGGAGATTAGTAGAAATTTTAGAAAGAGCTAAGTAATCATGGTACAACAAGAAAGTAGATGTGCAGTTGCCGACAACAGTGGCGCTAAAGAAGTCTTGGTTATTCGTGTTCTTGGTGGAACCGGAAAACGCTATGCTTCTATTGGCGACAAAGTAGTGGTTACTGTTAAAAGCGCCATCCCTTCAGGAAACATTAAAAAAGGAACTGTTGCAAAAGCAGTCGTAGTTAGAGTGAAAAAAGAAATTAGACGTGCCGACGGATCTTATATTCGCTTTGATGACAATGCTGTAGTTCTTCTAAATAATGCAGGCGAAATGACAGGTACCCGTATTTTTGGCCCAGTGGCCAGAGAGTTAAGGGAAAAGAGTTTTATGAAAATTGTGTCTTTAGCACCAGAAGTGTTGTAAGAACTTAATGAGTATGTTTATGAAAGCGAAATTAAATATTAAAAAAGGAGATACTGTTAAAGTTCTTACCGGCGAAGACAAAAGTAAAACCGGAAGAGTTTTAAAAGTGGATACTGAGAAAGGTCGCGCTATTGTGGAAGGAATCAATATGGCTTCCAAACACACTAAGCCAAATACTGCTCACCCTCAAGGAGGCATCTTTAAACAAGAAGCCCCTATTCATGTTTCAAATTTGATGCTTGTCGATGCAAAAGGAGTTGCTAGCAAAGTAGCCATCAAAAAAGATGAAAAAACAGGCAAATCAATTCGTGTATCTAAAAAATCAGGGGAGGTTATTAAGTAATGGACTATTCACCAAGATTAAGAGATAAATACTTCACAGAAGTAATTCCTGCTTTGAAAGAACAATTCAGCTACAAAAGCAGCATGGAAGTTCCTAGAATTGTGAAAATAGCACTAAACCAAGGATTGGGAGAGGGTGTAACCGATAAAAAACGTGTCGATATTGGCGTTGATGAAATGACTTCCATAGCAGGTCAGAAAGCCGTTATCACCCGTTCAAAACGAGATATTTCTAACTTCAAACTAAGAAAAGGCGTCCCAATTGGTGTACGCGTTACTTTGAGAAGAAATACAATGTACGAATTTTTGGATCGCTTAGTAAGCGTTTCAATTCCTCGTGTTCGTGACTTTAGAGGCATTAGCGAAAAAGGATTCGATGGTCGTGGAAACTTCACCTTTGGAGTTGGCGAACAAATCATTTTCCCTGAAATTGATATCGATAAAGTGGCTAAAATCAATGGTATGAATGTAACCATCGTAACCACTGCCAAAACCGATAAAGAATGCTATGCATTGCTAAAAGAATTTGGTTTTCCATTTAAAAATATTAAAAAATAGGATATGGCTAAAGAATCAATGAAAGCGAGAGAAGTGAAAAGACAAAAACTCGTTGATAAATACGCTGCCAAAAGAGCAGAACTTAAAGCTGCTGGTGATAGTGTTGGATTACAAAAATTGCCCAAAAACTCAATGCCAATTCGCTTGCACAATCGTTGTAAACTAACTGGTCGTCCAAAAGGGTATATGCGTCAATTTGGAATATCCCGTATCAATTTCCGCGAAATGGCCAACAATGGCCTTATCCCCGGAATAAAAAAAGCCAGCTGGTAGTCATAATACAGTAAGAAAATTTTAGAAAGAGGATAAAATGAATACAGATCCAATTGCAGATTATTTAACAAGAATTAGAAATGCCGTTAGCGCAGAACATAGAATTGTAGAAATTCCAACTTCAAGCGTTAAAAAAGCCATCACTAAGATTTTGTTCGAAAAAGGATACATTCTTCAGTACAAGTTCGAAAACGAAGGTACCATAGATAGCTCTATCAAAATCGCATTGAAATATCATCCACAAAGCAAAGTGAATGCGATTAGCAAAATTGTGAGAGTTAGTAAACCGGGCTTGAGAAAATATGTAAACAGTAAAGAATTGCCACGCGTATTAAACGGACTTGGTATAGCAATCATTTCTACTTCACAAGGAGTTATGACTGATAAAGAAGCCAAAAAGTTAAACATTGGTGGAGAAGTATTGTGTTACGTTAGTTAATTTAGGAGAAAGCGACATGTCAAGAATCGGAAAATTAGCGATAAAAATTCCTAGCGGAGTGAGCGTTCAGGTGAATGCAAATGAAGTTACGGTAAAAGGAAAATTAGGTGAGTTGAAACAGAAAATAGATGCTTCTATTACTGTAACTGTTGACGGAGACGAAATTAAACTAGATCGTAGCAACGAATCGATCGAAGTTCGTTCAAAACACGGATTGTATCGCTCATTAGTTGCAAATATGGTTGAAGGCGTTTCTGAAGGGTTTAAAACCGTTCAAGAATTCGTAGGTGTTGGATATAAAGTAGAGGTTCAAGGACAGGTTTTAGAAATGGCTTTGGGTTACTCTCACTACATTCTCCTAGCCCTTCCGTCCGAAGTGAAAGCAGAAGCCACTAACGAAAGAGGTAAAAACCCCACACTTATTATGCGTAGCCATGATAAACAATTGTTGGGTCAAATAGCCGCCAAAGTTAGAAGCTTGCGCAAACCAGAACCATACAAAGGAAAAGGAATCAAATTCCAAGGCGAAGTTCTCAGAAAGAAAATGGGAAAATCGGCCTCAAAATAAGTATTAATCTCGCCTGGTGTTTAGCCAGGTTAATGAAGGTCTTTAGAAATGAAAGTAAAGAACAGAAAAGAGTATCGCAGACTGAAAATTAAAAGACGGATCAGAAAAAAATCATTTGGTTTGATCGAACGTCCTAGAATGTCTGTTTATAGAAGTAACAAACAAATTTATGTTCAACTAATTGACGATCAAAACGGCAGAACATTGGTAGCCGCTTCTTCTCGCGAAGAAGAAATTGCATCTCAAAAAGTAACAAAAATTGAACAAGCCGCTCTAGTTGGAAAATTAGTAGCAAGCAAAGCAAAAGAAGCAGGTATTGAAGAAGTTATTTTTGATAGAAATGGCTATTTGTACCATGGAAGAGTTAAATCATTGGCTGACGCTGCCAGAGAAGGCGGCCTTAAATTTTAATAAAGTATGTCAAACGCGAATGTAAAAAGAGTTAAATCCAGCGAAATCGAATTTAAAGATAAAGTGGTAAGCATTCAACGTGTTACGAAAGTAACAAAAGGAGGAAGAACTTTCAGTTTTTCAGCTGTCGTTGTTGTTGGAAATGAAAATGGTGTGGTTGGCTACGGTTTAGGAAAAGCAAATGAAGTTACGGCTGCAATTGCAAAAGGAATTGACGACGCTAAGAAAAATCTTATAAAAGTTCCTATTCTTCACGGTACTTTACCTCACGAACAAGCTGCAAAATATAGCGGCGCTCGTGTATTCATCAAGCCTGCTACCCCAGGTACTGGTGTAATTGCCGGCGGTGCTATGCGCGCTGTATTGGAGAGTGTTGGCGTTCACGACGTTTTAGCAAAATCAAAAGGTTCGTCAAATCCGCACTCAGTGGTAAAAGCAACTATTGCCGCTTTAAGCCTGTTGCGCGACGCTAAAACAATAGCTCAACTACGCAATGTAGATTTAAACACAGTTTTTAACGGATAATAAACTGCAGGACTATGGAATACAAGAAAGCTAAAATAACTCAGGTACGAAGCAATATTGGTCGGCCTGCTATACAGAAAAGAACACTCGAAGCCCTTGGCCTGAAAGGCATAAGTCAGTCGAAAGAAGTTGTTCTTACTCCCCAAGTGGAGGGAATGATAAATAAAGTGAAGCATTTGCTTTCAGTTGAAGAAATATAAAATCATTGACTAATGGATTTAAGTAATTTAAAACCTGCGGAAGGTTCAGTAAAAGATAACAAACGAGTTGGTAGAGGTCAAGGTTCAACAAGAGGCGGAACTTCTACACGTGGACACAAAGGCGCGAAATCTCGTTCTGGTTATAAACGTAAAATTGGTTTCGAAGGTGGGCAAATGCCGTTGCAACGAAGAGTTCCAAAATTTGGCTTCAAAAATATCAATCGGATTGAATATCAAGGAATCAATTTGGATACCCTTCAAAAATTAGCCATTGAAAAGGGAATTAGTGCTTTTACACAAGAAGTATTAATCGAACTGGGTTTAGTGAGAAAGAGCGAACGTATCAAAATCTTAGGAAGAGGAGAACTGATTTCTAAAATAGATGTAACTGCTCACGCTTTTACTAAAACAGCCATCAAAGCCATCGAAGAACAAGGCGGAACTGCCAATACTATTCAAAACTAAATTTCATGAAAAAATTAATCGAGACTATTAGAAATATCTCTAAGATAGATGAGCTTCGGACACGAATTCTCTATACTATTGGTATTATTCTTATTTATCGTTTAGGTTCATATGTGGTACTTCCCGGAGTAGATCCAAGTGCATTAGAAAACCTTAAAAATCAAACCAGCAGTGGCTTATTAGGGTTGTTAAACATGTTCTCCGGCGGTGCCTTTTCAAATGCTTCTATTTTCGCATTAGGGATTATGCCTTATATTTCTGCATCAATTGTAATTCAATTGTTAGGTATGGCCATTCCCTATTTCCAAAAACTACAAAAAGAAGGCGAAAGCGGACGGAACAAAATCAATCAAATTACCCGTTATCTTACGGTAGCAATCACTGGTTTTCAAGCACCTAGTTACATTGCCAATTTGATAAATCAACTTCCTCCCGAAGCAATCAGTCCATTTGATCCAAACATTACTTCCCCAACTACATTCTTCTGGGTTTCTTCTATCGTGATTTTGATTGCCGGAACTATGTTTGTGATGTGGTTAGGCGAAAAAATTACTGACAAAGGAATTGGAAATGGAATCTCTCTTATCATTATGATAGGTATTATAGCTCGATTGCCTTTTGCACTTATGGGTGAATTCGTTTCCCGTATGGAACAACAAGGTGGTGGATTGGTGGTGTTTATTTTAGAGATCGCATTCTTAGTATTGGTTATCTTGCTAACGATTCTGCTGGTTCAAGGAACTCGAAGAATTCCGGTGCAATATGCCAAACGGATTGTGGGCAATAAACAATATGGTGGAGTTCGCCAGTACATTCCTTTAAAAGTAAATGCTGCCGGTGTTATGCCTATCATCTTTGCGCAAGCAATCATGTTTTTGCCTATCACTTTAGTGGGATTTGCCGAGTCTGAAACACTATCGGGTTTTGCAGCTACTTTTTCAAATATGAACGGATTCTGGTACAATTTGGTATTCGCTTTGATGATTATCATTTTCACCTATTTCTATACAGCCGTTACCATTAACCCGAATCAGATGGCTGAAGATATGAAAAAGAATGGTGGTTTCATTCCCGGTGTTAAACCCGGAAAACGGACAGCAGAATTTTTGGACGACGTCATGTCTAAGATTACTTTACCTGGTTCAGTATTTTTAGCTTTCGTGGCCATTATGCCCGCTTTTGTTTCTGTGATTGGTGTAAACCAAGCTTTTGCGAATTTCTACGGTGGCACATCGCTTTTAATTTTAGTAGGTGTAGTTTTAGATACACTTCAACAAGTTGAAAGCCATTTATTGATGCGTCATTACGATGGTTTAACTAAATCTGGCAGAATAAAAGGCAGAAATAGTTCAGGATTGTAGTTTTATGTCCCAAGGTTCAATTCAATACAAAACCGAAACGGAAATAGAACTGCTCAGAGAAAGTTCTTTACTTGTTGGTAAAACATTGGCAGAGGTGGCCAAAATTTTAAAGCCCGGTGTTAGCACCAAAACTTTAGATCAATTGGCCGAAACCTTTATTCGCGATCATTTTGCCTTGCCCGGTTTTAAGGGTTATGGCGGATTTCCTGCTACGCTTTGTATTTCGATAAATGATGAAGTAGTACATGGAATTCCTGGAAATAGAATTGTGCAGGATGGCGACATAGTTTCAATAGATTGTGGAACATACAAAAACGGCTATTACGGCGATTCCGCCTATACATTTGCTGTTGGAGAAGTGAAACCGGAAGTGAAACTGTTGTTGCAACGAACAAAAGAATCGCTGTATCTTGCCATCGAACAAGCAATTTCCGGAAAACGCGTTGGCGATATCGGCTTTGCGGTTCAAAACTATTGCGAACAATTTGGCTACGGCATCGTTCGGGATTTGGTTGGTCACGGTGTTGGGAAAAACTTGCACGAAAAACCAGAAATCCCTAATTTTGGACGCCGAGGAACTGGAGCTAAATTAAGCGAAGGAATGGTGATTGCGATAGAACCTATGATTACCTTAGGCGACTACAATGTGAAACAAGACAGTGATGGTTGGACCATGCGTACAATAGACGGATTGCCAGCAGCACATTTTGAACACGAAGTGGCCATCAGAAAAGGAAAAGCAGATGTTTTATCCACATTCAGTTATATTGAAGAAGTATTAAATAAGCAATAAAAAAGCAATAAAATAAAAGTGTATGGCTAAACAAATGTCAATAGAACAAGATGGTACGGTTATAGAAAGCTTAGGCAACGCTATGTTTCGTGTCGAGTTCGAAAATGGACATCAAATTACCGCACATATTTCCGGTAAAATGCGCATGCACTACATTAAAATTTTACCGGGTGACCGCGTTAAAGTGGAAATGTCGCCTTACGACTTATCAAAAGGAAGAATAACATTTAGATATAAATAAGAAGACGATGAAAATAAGAGCATCAGTAAAGAAAAGAACTCCCGATTGCAAGATCGTGAGCAGAAAAGGTAGATTATACGTAATTAACAAAAAAAATCCTAAGTTTAAACAACGTCAAGGATAATTAATTTATAATATTAGATTATATGGCTAGGATTGCAGGTATTGATTTACCAAAACAAAAAAGAGGAGAGATTGGGCTAACCTACATCTACGGAATAGGTAGAAGCAGAGCACAGAAAATTCTGACTGAAGCCAATGTAGATTGGTCGAAAAAAGTGCAGGATTGGAGTGACGAAGATCAGCAAACAATCCGTTCCATTATTGGTTCAAATTATAGAGTAGAAGGTGAACTCCGTTCGGAAACTCAAATGAACATCAAGCGATTGATGGACATTGGAAGCTACCGTGGTATTCGTCATCGGTCTGGTTTGCCTTTAAGAGGCCAATCAACAAAAAATAATGCTAGAACTCGTAAAGGACGGAAGAAAACAGTTGCTGGTAAGAAAAAAGTAACCAAATAGTAGGTGAACTTTAGCAAAATCTTTAATGATTAGTAATAGTTTAAATTATGGCAAAAAAGACAAAAAAAGTTACTAAAAAACGTGTAGTAAAAATTGAGCCTATTGGAAAAGCATTTATCAATGCTTCTTTCAACAACATTATTATTTCTTTAACCAATAATAATGGTCAGGTTATCTCTTGGGCTTCTGCCGGAAAAATGGGTTTTAGAGGAAGTAAGAAAAATACTCCTTATGCAGCTCAACTTGCCGCAACAGATTGTTCCAAAGTAGCCTTCGACCTTGGTCTAAGAAAAGTAAAAGTGTATGTAAAAGGCCCAGGTGCTGGTCGCGATAGCGCAATCCGTACTATTCATACTGCAGGAATTGAAGTAACCGAAATTAAGGACGTTACACCATTGCCGCACAATGGATGTAGACCTCCAAAAAGAAGAAGAGTTTAAGTTTTGTAATTAAAACGATTTGTTTAATTTGTGCAGCTTTACTGATAATTTTTTAGCTGTACTTTAAAAAGTAATAAATATGGCAAGATACATTGGTCCAAAAACCAAAATTGCACGCAGGTTCAACGATCCGATTTTTGGACCCGATAAGTCCTATGAGAAGAAAAATTATCCTCCCGGACAACATGGAAACAGCCGTAAAAGAGGGAAAACTTCGGAATACGGTATCCAATTAAAAGAAAAACAAAAAGCCAAATATACTTATGGTATTTTGGAAAGACAATTTAGAAACCTCTTTAAAAGAGCTGCTAGTAAAAAGGGAATCACTGGTGAAGTGTTGTTACAACTCATCGAAGCCCGCTTAGACAATACCGTGTATCGTTTAGGTATTTCTCCTTCTCGCGCTGGCGCCCGTCAATTAGTTTCACACCGTCATATTACAGTGAATGGTGATGTGGTTAATATTCCTTCTTATAGCGTTCGCCCCGGCGACGTTATCAGTGTTCGACAAAGATCAAAATCTTTAGTAGTAGTTACTGATTCACTCGCTTCGCGAATGAACTTCCCGTGGCTCGAATGGGACATTTCCAGCTTAACTGGTAAGTTTATCAGTTATCCAGAACGTGCCGATATACCAGAAAAAATCAACGAACAACTGATCGTTGAACTTTATTCGAAATAGTAAGTAAAAATTTTTTTTAACGAAGAAGAGAGGAACGTTATATGGCTATTTTAGCTTTCCAAAAACCCGATAAAGTGATTATGATCCAAGCCGATGAATTCAAAGGTAAATTTGAATTCCGTCCTTTGGAGCCCGGTTTTGGGATCACAATCGGTAATGCATTGAGGCGAATTTTATTATCATCTCTTGAAGGTTTTGCAATTACTAACATTCGCATCGACGGTGTTGATCATGAATTTTCTTCTATCGAAGGTGTGGTAGAAGATGTGACTGATATCATCTTAGCTTTGAAGAAAGTTAGATTTAAACAACAAATCGATAGCGAAATTACTGAAAAAGTGAATATGGTTATCGGAGGTCAAGAACAGTTTACCGCTGGCGACATCAATAAATACTTGTCGATTTTCCAAGTGCTAAATCCAGAAGTGTTGATTTGCAATATGGAAACTTCAGTGCGATTAAACATGGAACTTACCATCGAAAAAGGACGTGGATATGTTCCGGCCGAAGAAAACAAAAATGTAAATAATCCAATCGGAACAATCTCAATCGACTCCATTCACACGCCAATTAAAAATGTGAATTATCACATGGAAAATTATCGTGTTGAACAAAAAACCGATTACGAAAAATTGGTCATCGAGCTCGATACAGATGGATCTATTTCTCCAAAAGATGCCCTTCAAGAAGCTGCAAAAATTCTTATTCATCATTTTATGTTGTTTTCTGATGAGAAAATAACACTCGAAACAGAAGAAAAATCAGTTTCTGAAGAATTTGATGAAAATACATTGCACGTGCGTCAACTGCTCAAAACAAAACTCATCGACATGGATTTATCCGTTCGTGCATTGAACTGTTTGAAAGCTGCTGATGTTGAAACACTAGGAGAACTGGTAGCTTTTAATAAAAACGATTTGTTGAAGTTTAGAAACTTCGGTCGTAAATCGTTGACCGAACTAGAAGATTTAGTGAAAGCGAAAAGCCTCGAATTCGGAATGAATATCTCCAAATATAAATTAGATAAGGACTAATACCATGAGACACGGTAAGAAATTTAATCATTTAGGAAGAAATGCCGCGCACAGAAAAGCTATGCTATCAAACATGGCAACTTCCTTGATTCTACATAAGAGAATTAAAACCACACTAGCTAAAGCAAAAGCATTGCGCGTATTTGTTGAACCTCTAGTAACCAAATCAAAATCGGATACTACTCACCAAAGAAGAACGGTTTTTAGCTATTTGCAAAGCAAAGAAGCCGTAAGCGAATTGTTTGGCATCATTTCCGAAAAAGTGGCTA
>KB227219.1_pt22 | contig 19879 bp, 22 predicted proteins | sample 524768 | NCBI WGS metagenome assembly AMQJ01 (sample SAMN00998488, study PRJNA167727) | sediment metagenome | isolation source: subsurface aquifer sediment | place: USA: Rifle, Colorado | collected Aug-2009
ATTGACCATTTTTTTATAAGCATACGCAGAGCCTATAATTATAGAAAAACTGCTTAAAAATGCGACCTGCAGATTTATAAAGAGTTCAAAGGAGATTATTGCCGCACAGAGAATTAAAATCTCTATTGCAGTAAAAATCTTAATGCTTGCCTTCACTATAATCCTCATCGTCTTCATCATCTTGAAGCTGTTTTTTTATGGCATAGCGTGGCTCTTTTGCGAGCTCTTCATACTCTTTATACTGTTTTGAGTATGCTTTATAGACATTAAGTACGGCAGCTGCAATACCTATAAAAACTCCTATCCAGAGTGTCCATCCGGCTCCGGTAAATTTTTTGAGCAACAGACCTATTCCAACACCCATGATGACCGCTACGACAATAGATATGCCAAGGGAGAGTGAATCGGCAGCTTCGATTATGGGTTTTATTCTAGGAGCGTCTTGCTCCTTCTTCTCTTCGTTAGCCATTTGTTATTTCTTTAAAAACTCTCGCGCTTGCTTTTATGGTATCTTCAATCATCTCATCGGTAGTCGCGGTAGATATAAAGCCTGTTTCATAAAGTGAGCATGCAAAGTAGAAGCCCTCTTCTAGCATCATAGAGTGAAATTTGGCAAAAAGTGCGGCATCCGAGTTGCAAGCGTCTGCAAAATTTTTAACCGGTTTTTCATTAAAGAAGAAGCCAAACATGCTTCCTCTAGTATCTATCTGCATCTTTATGCCGCAAACAGCCGCCTCTTTTTGCATCCCCTCAACCAATCTTTTTGCGCGCTCATTTAGCACGGAGATAACTTGAGCATTTTTCTTCAGTTTTGAGATTGCTGCTAGACCTGCCGCCATAGCAACCGGATTTCCGCTTAGCGTTCCTGCTTGATAAACCGGTCCTTCTGGTGAGAGTTTTGCCATGATCTCTGCTCTTGCTCCAAAAGCGCCCACCGGCATACCCCCTCCTATTACTTTTCCAAGAGTAACCATGTCTGGTTTTACGCCCGTAATAGACTCTGCACCGTTTATGCTAGCGCGAAAACCACTCATAACTTCATCAAAAATAAGCAACGTTCCATTTTCATCACATAGTTTTCTAAGTTCATACAAAAACTCCTTATCAGCCGGAACAAGCCCCATATTTCCTGCTATAGGCTCAATGATGACACATGCAATGTTTTTAGAATCTTTAAAGCACTTCTTTACGCTCTCTATATTGTTGTACTCTGCCAAAAGAGTATGTTTTGTAAAATCAGCCGGTACGCCCGGTGAGCTTGGATTTCCAAAGGTTGCCGCACCGCTTCCTGCTTGAACCAAAAGCGAATCGCTATGACCATGGTAACAACCGACAAATTTTACGATATCGTCACGCCCCGTGTATCCACGGGCAAGACGAATCGCGCTCATTACAGCCTCTGTTCCGCTGCTTACAAATCTTATTTTGTCTATTGAGTCAAACATAGAGATAACAAGTCCTGCCAAATCACTCTCAGCTTGCGTAGGCGCACCGAAGCTAAGACCATGTTTAACTGCTTCTATTACGGCGTTTTCAATACTCTCATCCCTGTGACCAAAAAGAAGCGGACCCCAGCTTTGAACATAATCAACATACTTGTTTCCATCAACATCAATCAAATGCGCGCCCTTGCCCTCCGCTATAAAAAGAGGTGTTCCCCCTACACTGCTAAATGCTCTAACAGGAGAGTTTACTCCGCCGGGAATTAGATTTTGAGCCTCTTTAAAAGCTTTTATTGAACCACTTATACTCATATAAATTACCTTAATATTTTTTTGTCATTATAGCAAAGTTGTATTAATCTATATTAGTTATAATTGTTCAAAATTTTCTAAGTAAACGGAATAGCTTGAATCGCTCATATTTTGCCCTATTTGTCGCCATTTTAATCCACATTTTATTGCTGCTGTTTTTCTGGGTCCTTGGGACGACTACTCCTGAGACAAAAAAAGAGCAAAAACCAAAAGAGAATAAAATAAAAGTATCACTTAAAGAGATGCCTAAGAAATTCAAAGATTCAGGAGAGACAAAAGAGCCGCTAAAAAAAGAACCCGTAATGGCTCCGCCTATGCCAAAGGGCTCCCAGCTAAAAGAACTAACGCAGCCTGCTAAAAAACCGCCGATAAAATATGAGCCAAAAAAAGAGGAGTTTGATAAAACTCCTCCAAAGACAGCTACCAAGCTAAACAAGCCTGAGAAAAAAGAGGAGCCAAAGAGAGAGCCTATGCCCAAAACAGAGCCTCTCCCGCCGACAAAGCCTTATATACCTCTTGCTCCTGAAGAAGAAAAAAAGAAAAAAGATCCTATGGGCTTTCTTTATGAGGATAAATCAGCGCAAGAGGCTAAAGAAAAAAGTACTAAACAGGCAGTTGGCAGCAATGTAGGCAATGCAGACCTAAGAGAGCTCTATGGAGATGAATTTGGCAAGCTTACCCCCGGTCAGCAAAAATATCTTATTGACAATCAAGAGATTATGAGAAGAATTACTCAGGAAATATTAAATAGAATTGCCAGAGTAAACCTGCGACACGATATGAACGTAAATAAGGTAAATATCGTTGAGTTCTACCTTCATCCAAACGGCGATATGACAGACTTTAAGTTTCTGCAGCCAAGCGGATATCAGATACTTGATACTACTACCCAAGAGACAATTGAGTTTGCTTACAGCCGCTATCCAAGACCTGATGAGAAGATACTTGTGCGATATAACGTATTTTATAACCTTGCAAGATAGCAAGGTAAAAAATCTCTCTAGCTGTTTTTATTGAGAAGAGCTAATGCGCCCTTGTATATCGGCTCGTCGATAAACCCGAACTGTTCGTCTTCAAAGCCGGTAATCCCCTCTTCTCTTTTTAGCTCAAAGAGTCTGATTATTGTTTTTGCTCTTTTGATCTCTCTTTCATCATCGGCAAACATTTTGTTTGCAAGTTTTGCCTGCTCCGGCGAGATGCACCCTTTGGCATCATAACCTATGCTCTTTTCCAGAGCTATCCATTTTTCAAACTCTTCTAGATTTTTATACTCTTGATAGACAAAAGAGACCGGTCTTACTCCTATGGCTCTGCATGTAATCAAAAAATGTGACAGGATGTATAAAACAATTGGATTTTCTCTATTTATTAAGCTTTGAGGAAGACCCATATCTGCAAACAGATCTAAAATCCCAAGATAGAAGGTTGTGACTCTTTTGTCAATTTTAAGATGTGATAGATTTTCCCATGCATCGCTTGTCTCTATTGATAGGTGTAGTTCTGTTTTTTCACCTAAGAGTTCATAAACTGACTCTATCTCTTTTTGATTTTTAATTTTTGGAATTCTTATGGCATCAGGCATAAACTGATTGAGATATGCTATCTCCTCATATCCGCCCTCAAGTAGAGAATTTACGCGAACAATAAGCTTTTTGTCGCATTTTTTGTGATGTGATAAAAAAATTGCGCACAACACCAAGCCAAAAGGCTTATCTTCCTTGCTTACGCCATCTTCGAGGTTTAAAATAATACAATCAGCCTCAACACTATCTATCTTCATTAGATGGTCTAGATTGTGGCATGAAAGCATCAAAGCTGAGCGAAAATCTTTTCTTCTGTTTATCATTCTGTACGTCGGGCTTGCCATTGCATCAAGTGCCACCAAATCCCTTTTTTCATACGCTGCTTTTATCTCTTCATAATTACTTAGCACTTGAAACACTCCCTTTTTTCTTCTCTTGCAGATAAAAATATAATGCCTTAATCTCTCCCTCTGTTAAGAAGTATCTAGGCATCCCGTTTTTTCTCACATTTAAAGCCCCGTAAAATTGGCTAAAATCCATACTGTTTATAACAGGACCGATGAAGTTTTTTTGCTCTTTTTTATGCTCATATTTTGCAACCAATTTTCCCTCTCCATTCTCACCGTGGCACTTATGGCATCCTATCCCTCTTGGGTTTTTATAAAGTGAGGAAGCGTACTCCATAGGCGTGATAAAACTGCTTTTTGCAAATAGAGAAATCGGCAACAAAACAAACAACAAACTTCTCATAAAGCGTTTTTCCCTTTTTTTCGACACAATTTGAACAAAGTCCAAATTTGTTACGCTAGCCGCTATGGCACTAAAGCCTGCCTTCTACAAAGGCAGAAAACTTCTTTGGCAATCTTACTTTGAAAGAAGTTTAAACATATAAAGGTATAATAGCAAAAAAATAATATTATGAGGTTTAAATGCAACTTCTTGATGGAAAAGCGCTCTCGGCAAAAATAGAAAAAGCCGTAGCGGACGAAGTAAAGGTTTTAAAAGAAAAAACGGGCTTGGTTCCCGGACTTGCCGTTATACTAGTCGGGCAAGACCCCGCAAGCGCGGCATACGTAAATATGAAGAAAAAAGCGTGCGACAGAGCAGGTTTTTACTCGGTTACGCACGAGATGCCAAGCGACATATCTCAATTTGCAATTGAAAACACCATCAAGATGATGAATAGCAATTCAAATATCGACGGAATCCTTATTCAACTCCCACTTCCTAAGCAGATAGATACAACTAAAATACTTGAGCTTGTAGAGCCAAGCAAGGATGTTGATGGCTTTCATCCCTATAACGTCGGCAGACTAACAACGGGGCTTGAGGGTTTTGTGCCTTGCACCCCACTTGGTGTTATGAAACTTTTAGATGAGTACAATATAGATGTAAAAGGGAAAAACTGCGTAGTTGTCGGCGCATCGAATATTGTAGGAAAACCGATGGCCGCACTTCTTTTAAATGCAAACGCAACAGTTGAGATTTGTCATATTTTTACTGATGATTTGAAAAAACACACACTTAACGCGGATATACTTTTTGTTGGCGTGGGCGTTATAAATCTCATAAAAGAGGATATGGTAAAAGATGGCGCTATCATAATCGACATAGGAATAAACCGCGCAGATGACGGAAAGCTGGTGGGTGATGTGGACTTTGAAAAAGTCGGAAAAAAATGCTCATATATAACTCCGGTTCCCGGTGGTGTGGGACCTATGACTATCGCTATGCTTCTTAGCAACACGCTAAAAGCCGCAAAAACTCATGCAGATGAAAGAGAGTAGATGAAAGAGATTTTACATAAAACATACAAATTTTCAAACTCATGGACGGGAACTATTATTATTGTTCTCTTTGTTATATTTTTTATAGCTCAAGCCTTTAAAATACCAAGCGGTTCAATGAAAGATTCTCTGCTTGTGGGAGACCACCTTTTTGCTAAAAAGTTTGCATACGGTATTCCTATGCCTCATCTTCCGTTTCTTGAGGTATCTATTATGCCATGGAGCGATAGGCTTCGTCTGATGGATGGAGACAGACCCCAAAGAGGCGACATTGTAATATTTAGACCGCCGCACAACACAAAACAGCACTTTGTAAAGAGATGTGTTGCACTTCCCGATGATGAGCTTTTTATTCTTCGTAAAGATCTGTTTATCCATTTTAGCGAAGGCAATGAGTGGATTGAGAAAAACTTTGCCGGATACGACATACTTCCTTTTGATGGAAAGCTATGGGTTAGAAATCCATACATGAAAGAGCATCCCGGAATCCATCATGACGACAAAATCGTAGAGGGCGGAGGGTCCTCGGAGCCGATTTTCAATTTTGCTCCAATTAGGGTTCAAAAAGATCACTACTTTATGATGGGTGACAATCGAGACCACTCAAACGACAGCCGTTTTTGGGGTGCAGTGCCATACGAAAACATCGAAGGAACTCCTTGGTTCGTCTATTTTAGTATTGATGATAATTGGGAAATAAGATGGGACCGTATGGGAAAAACACCGACAGATTTGGAGTCTCCTGCTCTGCTTGATAAAGCGATAGCTGAGAGAAGAAGAGAAGATAAAGATGACTATGGAATCTATTGATTTACTAAAAGTTTTAGCAGCCGTACTAGCTCTTTGTGTGGCCATTATAGGGCATGAGATAATGCACGGATGGATAGCCAACATCTATGGCGATACCACCGCTAAAAACGCAGGAAGATTGTCGATAAACCCGCTTTTGCATGTGGACTTGGTCGGCACAATTATAGTTCCAACCGCTACCTATTTTTTGCCAATGCTTATGGGAGCCGAGAGCGGATTTTTGTTCGGCTGGGCAAAGCCGGTACCCGTAAATATGGCAACCGTAATATCAAAAGCCGGATATAACGGGGCTATGCAGGTTGATTTAGCAGGAATTGTTTACAATTTTACTATCGCTTTAATTGCGTCTATTGTTATAGTTTCTATGAGCCAGCCTACAAATGCGGATGGTCTTTTTTATATTTTTACATATCTTTTTGTGCTTCAACTGCTGATAATAAATGTTGTACTTGGAGTGTTTAACCTGCTCCCGATACCTCAGTTTGACGGTGCACACTTTATTATGCATCTGGCGATGAAATATAGGATGGATTCCGTGGCAGAATTTTTTTATAAAAATGAAAGATATGGAATAATTATAGTTTTGGTAGTTATTATGACACCGTTAAAAGATTATCTGCTAATAATGCCTGTGCAGACAATTTTAAATCTGCTATTATCATAGAAAGGGAGGAGATGAAGTTTTATATTGCAACAGACCACGCGGGAGTGGATCTTAAAGATTATACGGTCGAACTTTTAAATGAAAAGGGTCATGAGGTGGTTGATTTGGGACCATTTTCAAAAGATAGAGTTGATTATCCGGATTATGCCATAAAGGTTTGCGAGGCTGTTTTAGCAGATAGGAGTTCTCACGGCATACTTATTTGCGGCTCAGGCATCGGGATGAGCATGGCGGCAAATCGCCACAGGGGTATTCGCGCTGCACTATGTCATGACGCATATACCGCAACAGTTGCCCGTGGACACAACGATGCAAATGTGCTCTGTTTTGGAGAGAGGATAATAGGCAAAGGTGTTGCAGAATCCATAATCGACGCTTGGATTGGCGGAAGTTTTGAGGGCGGTCGCCATAGCGGCCGTGTGGAAAAAATAGAGGCTATCGGCTAAAGCTTGCCTCTGGCGAGGCAGAAGAAATTTAAGAAAAGGAACTTTATGTTTGCAGAATGGTCGCTTTTAACTCTACTCTCCATCTTGTCTGTATTTCTCTTTGTAAAGATGTTTTACTTTAAAAGCATCACAAGTAAAGAACAGAGAAGCAACGACTTGATGAAGATGACTCTGCAAGAGGCGGAGATACTTATTAGAAAATATCAGATACAACTACAGCGAGCGCTTGGAAATGTTGATATTTTGAGTGATGAGTTGACAAAACTCAGAAATGAGCTAAAAGTATTAAAACAGAGAAATACCAAACACAGACAAGAAGCCGATCGACTAAATAATAAAATTAAAGCACTAGAGAGTCGTATAGACGCTCTGTTATAAAGGATAAATATGACACTTAGCAACATTGAAAGAAAAATCATTGAAAATTCTATAAGGGATGTAAAAGATTTCCCAAAACAGGGCATTGTATTTAAAGATATAACAACTCTTCTTGGTGACAAAGAGGCGTTTGGCGTAACCATGAACCATCTCTACCAAAGATATAAAGAGTACAATCTGGATTATATTGCGGGCATTGATGCAAGAGGATTTATCTTTGGTGCTGCTCTTGCTCAGATGTTAGGTATCGGTTTTGTACCTATTCGCAAAAAAGGGAAGCTTCCATATACAACTATAAGTGAAAAATATTCGCTTGAGTATGGCATAGATGAGATAGAGGTTCATATTGATGCTTTTGGTCATGCAAAGGGCGCTAGAGTACTTCTTATAGATGATTTGATTGCAACGGGTGGAACTGCAAAAGCTGCGGCAAAGCTTATCAATCAAGCGGGTGCCTCGTGCTTGGAAGCTTGTTTTATTATCGGTCTTAACTTTTTAGACGGACAAAAAAACTTAAAAGAGATTACAGAAGTCTATTCTTTAATTGAGGTGAATTAATGTATATTCCATCCCCTTCAAAATTTGATCCCGACAACAACGGTCATTTTGGAATTTTTGGTGGCAGATATGTTCCAGAAACCCTTATGCCGGCACTGTTAAAACTTGAAGAAGAGTACAAAAGCATCCGTTTTGACAAAGACTTCTGGAGCGAAGTGGACTACTATCTTAAAGACTATGTAGGCCGCCCTTCCCCGCTATACTTTGCTAAAAATCTCTCGGATGAAATCGGCGCAAAAATATATCTAAAAAGAGAAGATTTAAACCATACGGGCGCTCATAAAGTAAATAACGTAATCGCGCAAGGGCTTATGGCAAAGCGTCTTGGATATAAAAAAATCATAGCCGAGACGGGTGCTGGTCAGCACGGTGTTGCTACTGCGACCATCTGCGCTCTTTTGGATTTGGAGTGCGAGATATTTATGGGAGCAAAAGATGTGGCTCGTCAAGAGCTAAACGTCTTTCGTATGAAACTTCTGGGTGCAAAGGTAAATGCGGTTGAGAGCGGAAGCAAAACACTAAAAGATGCAATGAATGATGCAATCCGCCACTGGGTAACCAATGCAAGAGACACTTTTTATATTATCGGTACGGTTGCGGGTCCGCATCCATACCCTATGATGGTAAGAGATTTTCAGGCGATTATAGGCTATGAAGCCAGAGCTCAGATACTCAAAAAAGAGAACCGTCTGCCCGATTACGTTATTGCGTGTATCGGCGGCGGAAGCAATGCAATCGGTACTTTTCAGCACTTTTTGGAAGATAAAGAGGTTAGATGTATCGGTATAGAAGCAGGAGGCCACGGTATTGATTCGGGCGAGCACGGCTGCTCCCTAAACCAAGGGCGTCCGGGAGTCCTTCACGGTCAGATGAGCTATCTGCTTCAAGATGAAGACGGACAGATACTTGAAGCCCACTCAATTTCAGCTGGACTCGACTATCCGGGAATCGGACCAGAGCACGCATATCATCACGACAATAAATCCGTAAGCTACGATTTTGTAACAGACAAAGAGGCGCTTGACGCATTCGTATGGCTATCGCAAAAAGAGGGAATTATTCCGGCGTTTGAGAGCGCTCATGCGGTGGCATATCTTAAAAAAATGCCAGATATTAAAGGCAAACTTGTAATCGTAAACCTCTCAGGTCGTGGTGATAAAGATATGATACAGGCAAAATCAATGTTAAATTTTGACAAATAATAGGAAATAAGATGAATATTAAACTAATAGACAAAAAAATATCTGATATAGATTCGGAGATATTAATAGAGTTTTTAACAAAAGATGATCTGCCAAAACATAAAAAAGCAAAAATATTAAACAGTGCGGGATTTAAAGCCGAGCAGGACACAACATGTTTCTTATACGAAAAAGCAACTCTGTTTTGCGGGGTCGATAGCAAAAAGAGTGATGATATAAGAAGTGCAGCGTCTTGTATGATGAAAATGCTCAAGTCTTCAAACTATAAATCTGCAAAAATCGGCGTTATCAGCAAATCTACCATAACTGCCTTAATAGAGGGCGTTGTTTTGGGCGGATATGAGTTTAACGAATACAAGTCGGAGCCGAAAAAGGCGGCTTTAGAGGAGATCTCTTTAGCCGTAAATGATTTTAGTTTTGATGATATTGAAACAATTTTTAATGAAGCGCTTATTGTAGCCCATGCTACAAATTTTACTCGCGATATCGTAAACAGAGCACCGCAGGAGATAAATCCGCAGACTTTGGCACATGTTGCTCAAACATTGGCATATGAGAACTCGCTTCTTTGTAATATCCTTCAAGAAGAGGAGTTGGAAAAAGAGAAAATGGGCGCAATGCTTGCAGTCGGTCGTGCATCTGTTCACGGAAGTGCTCTTATCCACCTTGCTTACAAGCCGCAAAAACCTAAAAAGGTCGTAACGCTTGTAGGAAAAGGTCTAACTTATGACAGCGGCGGACTGAGCCTCAAAGCTCCCACTTCAATGGTTACTATGAAGATGGATAAAGCAGGTGCTTGTGCGGTTCTTGGAATCATTAAGGCAGTGAGTGAGTTAAAACTAAATATCGAAGTCCATGCATTTATCGGCGCGGTTGAAAATATGGTCGGCGGCAATGCTTACAAACCCGACGATGTCCTTGTCTCAAGAAGCAAAACGACTATCGAGGTTAGAAACACCGACGCAGAGGGGCGTTTAGTTCTTGCCGACGTGCTTGATTATGCTCAAGATACAGTAAAAGAGGCGGATTATATCTTCGACTTTGCTACACTTACGGGAGCTTGTATGATTGCTCTTGGGCAATATACGACGGGTCTGATGGGGCACTCTCACAAGCTAAAACATGATATTTCTCGCGCTGGAAGCGACTCCGGAGAGATGATAAGCTCACTTCCGTTTAACAGACATCTTAAAAAACTACTAAAGAGCGAGATTGCAGATATTAGCAATACTGCTTCAAAACCTTACGGCGGTGCGATTACTGCAGGTATGTTTTTGGATAAATTTATCCGCGAAGAGAACAAAAACAAGTGGATGCACTTTGACATCGCAGGAACTGCTTATACGGAAGCTGCTTGGGACTGTAACGTTTACGGCGCTACGGGTGCAGGTGTTCGTTTAATGTGCGAATTTTTAAGAGAGTTAAAGTAAAAAAACCAAACCGTTGCATGGATGATTTGAATATCAAAAATAAAGGCGTAATTTATTTTTAAAATCATATAATCCTTCATGCAGGATTTATCACTAGAGACTCTTTTCTTTGCTTTTATGCTCACCGTTGTTGCCGGCATGGCAACGTCACTTGGTGCACTTCTGGCATTTTTTTCAAAGAGCAAAAACTACACTGTTTTATCAATCGGCATGGGATTTTCGGCAGGCGTGATGATATACGTCTCTTTTATGGAAATCCTTCAAAAATCAAAAGACTCCTTTTTACAACTCTACTCAAGCGAAATAACCGCAGAATCATTGACGCTTCTATGTTTTTTTATAGGTATAACATTTAGCGCTCTTATAGACTACCTGATTCCAGAGGATGTAAATCCGCATGAAACAAAGAGCAATAGCCAACTGCTTGAACTAAAACCCCACTCCCAAAGCTCGCTTATCAGCGACTCCGCACTAAAGAGAACCGGAATTTTCACTGCACTTGCCATCGGAATTCATAACTTTCCGGAGGGTTTTGCCACGTTTGTCGCAGCGCTTGAAGATCCCACGCTTGGAGTCGCAATCGCATTGGCAATCGCTATCCACAATATACCAGAAGGGATGGCCGTATCGCTTCCAATATATCACGCTACGGGCGATAAAAAAAGCGCCTTTTGGTATGCAACGCTCTCGGGGCTTGCCGAGCCTCTTGGAGCGATTATAGGCTTTTTTATACTTCTTCCATTTTTGGGCGAAGCAACACTGGGCATAACATTTGGAATAGTTGCCGGAATTATGGTTTATATCTCTTTTGACGAACTTCTGCCGGCTGCCAGGGTCTATGGAAATGCACACACTACGATAGCGGGAATAACGCTAGGAATGCTTGTTATGGCTATTAGCCTGATTGGCTTTAAATTGGTATAGTATCAAATATAAATCAAACGTCGGGGAAAATCTATATGTATGTCGATCTGCACAAGCCCACTCTTTTTTTATTTACGGACGCAAGTGTGGATCCGCAGACGAATATAGGCTACGGCGCATATCTGCTTCTGCCTGAGTTCAGCTTGGACGCACCCATTTCAAAACACAAAATCAAAACTAAAAAATTTAAAAACACAACTTCTTCAAAACTCGAACTTGAGACGCTTCTCTGGGCTCTTGGAAAAATACCGACAAAAAAATGCAAAATTATCGTTTATACTGATTGTCAAAACATCATAAGCCTAAAAGAGCGTGAAGAGAGAATCGTCAAAAACAACTATATGACTAGAAAAAATAGCCTTATAAGAAACCATGAACTTTATAAAAAATTTTATAAAATTACGGACCGCTATGATTGTGATTTTATAAAAGTAAAGGGGCATAAAAAAACCGAAGATAAAGATTTGGTTGATATTTTTTTTACTCTTGTCGATAAAGCCGCAAGAGAATCCCTAAGAGAAAAGTAGTCTCCTCTTAATTACTGTCTATGCATATTTTAGCTATTATTACAAAAAATATTTCACAGCACAACAAAAGGTCAATTATGGGTTTAAGTATCGGTCTTGTAGGACTACCAAACGTAGGAAAATCAACAACTTTCAATGCACTTACAAAAGCGCAAAACGCGGAAGCGGCAAACTATCCGTTTTGCACAATTGAACCGAACAAGGCAGTAGTTCCGGTTCCGGATAAAAGATTGCAGGAGCTAGCTAAGATTGTTAATCCCGAGAGAATCCAACACTCAACACTTGATTTCGTAGATATCGCCGGTCTAGTCAAGGGTGCTAGCAAAGGCGAAGGTTTAGGGAATAAATTTTTGTCAAATATCCGTGAAACAGAGGTTATTTTGCATATTGTGAGATGTTTTGAAGATGACAATATTGTCCACACTGAGGCAAGCATAGACCCCCTAAGAGATGTTGAAATCATTGAGGGAGAGCTAATACTAGCAGACATTGAAGTTTTACAAAACAGAATGGATAGGCTAAAGAAGCAGGCAAAAACAGATAAAAATGCAGCTGCGGTCTTGGTTTTAGCAGAAGAGCTTTCAGAATTTTTGGCTGATGGCAACTTGGCTAGAAACTTCCCTAAATGCGACACGGAAGAGTATAAACAGCTCAACCACGAGGTAAGGCTTCTAACCGGCAAAGAGATTATGTACGGTGCTAATGTTGATGAGGATGGTTTGGTTGAAGATAGCGATTTTGTTCTAAGATTAAAAGAGCATGCAGTTAAAAACAACTGTGAACTTATAAAACTTTGTGCAAAAATCGAAGAGGAGCTTGTTGGTCTTGATGATGAAGAGGCAACGGAATTCTTGAGCTCTCTTGGCGTAGAGGAGTCAGGTCTTGAACAGATTATTCAAAAAGGGTTTGACAAGCTAGGACTTATGAGCTACTTCACGGCAGGAGTTAAAGAGGTTCGCGCTTGGACAATCCGCAAAAACACGACTGCTCCAAAAGCAGCGGCAGTAATACATAACGACTTTGAGAAAGGCTTTATCCGCGCGGAAGTTATCGCATATAACGACTTTATAGCATGCGGCGGAGAAAACAAGGCAAAAGAGGCTGGAAAGATGCGTCTTGAAGGCAAAGAGTATATCGTGCAAGACGGCGATATCATGCACTTTAGGTTTAATGTTTAGGCAATTTTTTGCCTTGCATTTAGATGTTAATTCAAGCTCGCTATCGTATCGCCATATTTAACGTGCTCTCCAGCTCTTAAATGAGTCTTTAGCATATCTTTCTCAGCCAAGATAACTATGGTAGAACCCATCTCAAAACATCCAAAATCATCGCCTTTATTAAGGTATAGATTCTCATAACTGTATGAGCTGCTTTTTTGCGCGTCCGCATTCGTCTTTATTTTCGGCTCGAAAGAGAGCTGCATCACACCGACGTTTAGTGCACTTACAAGCACCATGTAAAATCTTTTTCCGGATGGGATTTCACACAACAAAACCACTCTCTCATTCTCTATAAAAAGATTGACTCTTTTGTTTAGTGATGGCAGATTGACGGGATAAAATTTACCGGTAATGTGGACAGTTTTTAGAATCTTTAAATTGGTAGGTATATGATAACGGTGGTAATCTTTTGGCGAGAGGTAGAAGTTGATAAAAGTTCCGTTTGCGACCAACCCCCTCTCCTCTTTGCTAAAGTGTTCACCCAAAAGCTCATCAGAGTTATACCTCATACCTTTTATCTGAAGAGCGTACTCTTCATCCAGTTCTCCGCACTCCGATATCCAAGCATCACACGGAGAGATGAAATCATTTGCATCAAGCGAATACTCTCTATCTTCTCTTAATTTTCTCGTAAAGAGCGCGTTTAGCGTATGATAAGTTTGAGGTGCATGAAACTCGCTCATATCAAGTCCCATGATATTGACATAAGAACTGTTGATAAAATTTTGAACCGGTTTAGCAAACTCTTTGCTTGCAAATTTTCCAAAAACTTGCGAAATTGCTGATGTGATATGTTTTCGCATCCCTACTCCCTTATCTCTCTTTTTGCTATCTCTTCAATCAAAACGGTTGCATAACACCCTTTTGGAAGATAGAAGTTCAGCTCATACTGCGCCTCTTCATCTTTGTATCTTCCATCAATATCCTTTGGAAAAACCCATGCATAGCGTCTTGAGCCATCTTCGTTTATCGTATCGTCAAAATCTTTTTCTATCTCTCTTGCGACACCGGATGCTAGCTTTGTCTTCTTGCCGCATAAAAGCCCCGTAACAGAGATATCTCTCTCGTTAAATCTGTTAAAATCATGTTCGCTCCCCTCAAATTCAAAGAGCCTTCCGTATGGATAGTGTTCCATAATATCGCCAGTTATAAGCTTAAACGGATGCTTCTGCGCCTTCATTTTTAAGAGCTCATCTTTTGGAATATTTAAAAGCGGCTCCAGCTCTTTAACACCAAAATTTTGCACCAAAGTGCTTATCTCAAGTCTTCTGCTGAGCCATAGGTTAAAGAGATGGCTCTGATAGGCGCTTATTAAGAGCTGTTTTACTTTTGGATTGCGCTCTTTTTTCTCGCCCTTTGCAATTTTTTCACCGTCTATATGGTTGTTTCCATCTGTTCCAAAGCGCTGATAACCGAAATAGTTTGGCATCCCGTAAGCCGATATATTCTTTAGAGCCTCATCTATTTTTAGCGCCGAGGTAGGATTGACTTTTTTGAGCTTTATGTAAAACTTGTTGCCGTTTAGATGCCCTATTCTTATCTTGTTGTTATGGTATGTTTTTGATAGAATCTTCACATCTTCGTGTTCAAATGTACTCATCTTCTCTTCGTGCTTTTTATGAAGGGAGATATACTGCTTTGTCATAGCGTGCTTATCTTTGAGCCCTGCATAGCCTATCTCTTTATTTTGAATTCCCAAATATTTGGCAATCATAGAGACAAGCTCAAGAGTTGAGATACCTTTTTTTCTTACAAAAAGCACAAGATGCTCGCCCTCACCGCAAAACTCATAAAGAGGAACTTCCTCTACGACGAAATCCCTAGGAGTCTGTTTAAAATGAAAATCTATACTTGAGTGGCTGAGCGAATAAAATCTATCCATAGTAATCCTATTGTTTAAAAATGGTGCGCTTTGCACCTGTTTTTGTAATTTTTTCTAACACATTTTCCAATAATAGTTATTGGCGTTCTGCTTTTTGCCGCATGTCTTAAGAGAGCTTTTTTGTCTCTTTGGTCAAAACCAAATAGCATCTCATACTCTTCGCCGCTGCAGCCGATACTCTTTGGGATTTTCTTGCAAAATCTAAAGCCGATTCTATTTACCGATGAGAGTTTACCTAAATCGCTAAATAACCCATCGGATATATCCATACCGCAGCTGAGATAGCGCGAACATTCTGAGATAAATCTATCCCTAAGCTCTATATCAACAAACTTCGATTTTTTGTGTATCTTGCCTAAGTTCATCAATTTTTTAAGCTCTTTTGAGCTTCTGCCAAGCTTTCCGCTGTATGCTATGAGGTGCCCATGTTTGAGCCCTTTTCTCATTAGAGCTTTTTTGGTTTTTGAGATAATCGTAACAGTAATATCAAGTTTTACGTTGCTGATTGTGTCACCGCCGATTATTTCAATGCCGTATTTAGCGGCGGTATCTTGAAATCCGCATGCTAGTTCTCTCATTTGGGCTTTTGTGATGTTTTTTGGCATTGCAACGCTAAGAAGTGCGTATTTTGGCACTGCATTCATGGCAAACGCATCCGATATATTTACCATCATGGCTTTTGACGCTATCTGATAGTAACTCATCCATGAACTCTTAAAATGGACATTCTCAAAAAAAGCATCTTTTGAATAAACAGTGTTATCTATCAAAGCTCCGTCGTCACCGATATGAGCATCTTTAAATTGCGATATAAAATAATTTTCTAAATTCAATAAAACTTCTTAAAATGCCTTAAGTTACTATTAAAGCCAATATATATAAAATAGCAGGTTATTATACCATCTATATTAGGAAACTATCATGAAAAACTCCATAAAGGGTATCTTTAAAAATCTGTCCATGTTTCTTATCGTCGCTACAATTTTTGCAGCTTTTGGAGTGCTAGCTGCGATTGATCACAACAACTCATACACAAAAATTAACAATCTTAACAATCAAAAAAAGATTATCTCTCAGATAATAAATCTCTCAACTGAAAACCTTGAACTATCTCTTATAAAGCTAAATGGAAAAAGCGAAGAGCTTAAATATGATGCTGAAAAACTAAGAAGTCTATATGAATTTAGCTTTACTGAAAAATTTATACTTCAAAACTCAAAAGAGTATTTTGAGGATTTGGATAAGCTGGATTCTCTTATAAAAAAATTCAATATCAGCGCCAATAGATACTACAACAGCAAATCAGACGATAAAGAGGCAATGCGCAATGAACTAGAGCTAGACGGATTTGTGCTTAATGAGCAGCTAAACTCAGTGATATTCAAAGCAATCGACTACGACAAGGCAAAATTTAATATCCATAAAAATGTGACCATTCTTGCCTTTGTGGTTATGCTTCTTGCAACTCTGTGGTATAGAAGAATATTGGATTTAATCTATAAAGATTTAGAGTTTTTAAATAATCCAAACTTAAGACAATACAATATATTTACACAAGAAGCCGACTCTATCTCGCTTAAAATAAAAAGAAAGCCTGTTTTATCCGAAAACCCCGCTATGCTTGACGCCGTAACCGGCATAAACAACCTAAAGGGGATGATGAACTCATACTCAGAAAAAAAAGGTTTAAAAGATAACAATTTTACTTCCGTAACTGTTTTTGAGGTAGATAATTTTTCAAAGACAAACAAACCATACTCACAAGAACTCACACAGTCGATACTAAAAAAGATTGCATTTACCATGTCTTTGCATCAGCAGGCTGCTGACGTTGTAGCAAGAACAGACTACAACCAATTTACCGTTATCTTGTCACGTCCGAGCAAAGACCAGTCGTTTAAAGATGCAGAAAGCATCCGTAAAAGCATCAACGAACTAAAAATCAGCTCTCCTGAGCTTGGAGATATTGAGATTACACTTAGCGGCGGACACGTTATAAAGCCAACAAGCAGCACTCTTGAAGAGGCTATTAGGCAGGCTAAAAAAGTACTTCTTCATGCTCAAAAAACCGGCAAAAACAAAATTGCTCAAGTAAAAGATGTTGCCCATAGCGAATTGTGAGAAATATTTTCACAATCAATTCTTTTACTTTAGGTAAATATGACGCATAACGTAACATCTTGCGACTATAAAATCATTTTTTATTATGCACAAAGCCTAAAAATAGTACAATCCGCCTTATTTTATTATTATTAACAAAGGAAAGCTAATGGGTATTCCTATTTATACTTACGACGCTATTATTGTTGGCGCAGGCTTAGCTGGCTGTGCTGCTGCAAGAGAGTTGCAAATCGCAGGGAAAAAAGTTGCCGTAATTACAAAACTTCATCCTCTTAGAAGCCACTCTGGGGCTGCACAAGGCGGTGTTAATGCTGCTTTTAGTGATAAAGACAGTGTTGAGCTGCATGAGTTTGACACTGTAAAAGGGAGCGACTATTTAGCCGACCAAGACGCTGTTGAGTTTATGTGTAAAAACGCACCTGAGACTATTCGCTGGGCTGAGAGAATGGGTGCCGCATTTAGCAGAACTGCTGATGGCAAAATCGCTCAAAGACCATTTGGCGGACAATCTTCTCCTCGTGCATGCTACGCAAAAGACAGAACAGGTTTGACGCTTTTGCAAACTATATATGAGCAAGCTTTCCGCTCAGGCGTAAAATTTTGGGATGAGTGGTATGTAGCTGATTTGATATACAAAGACGGCAAAGTTTCAGGTGTTGTTGCGTTCAATATTAGAGATATGCAGATGGCGATTTTTAACTCGAAGTCTGTAATGTTTGCAACAGGCGGATATGCAAGAAGCTACAAAATCAACTCAAACGCACACGCAAATACAGGTGATGGTCTATCTATCGTAGCACGACATGGTCTTCCGCTTGAAGATATGGAGTTTGTTCAGTTTCACCCATCAGGTCTTTCAGGAAACGGTGTACTTATATCTGAAGCGGCTCGCGGAGAAGGCGGACGTCTGTTTAACTCTCTTGGCGAGAGATTTATGGAGAAATATGCTCCAAACGCAATGGAGCTTGCAAGCCGTGACGTCGTAAGCCGTGCGATACTTAACGAAATCAGAGAGGGACGCGGTGTCGGACCTAGAAAAGATGCTGTTTACATTGACGTAACACATTTAGGACGTGATTTGATTATGGAGAGATTGCCTGAGCTTCGCGATTTGGCTATTACTTTCTTAGGGCTTGACATGATAAAAGAGCCTATTCTTATTTCTGCAACTGCTCACTACTCTATGGGCGGAATTCCTGTAAATATAGCAGGAAATGTTCGTAAAAACAACACTGAATTTGTTGAAGGCTTCTACGCTGCAGGCGAATGTTCTTGTGTATCAGTTCACGGTGCTAACCGTCTTGGTGCAAACTCTGTTCTTGAAGCGCTTCTATTTGGCCGTTTTGTCGGTAAAACAATGGTTAAAGAGATTGACAGTATCACTCTTCGCCCTGCAACCGATGCCGATGCACAAAGAGCTATAAAAGAGATCGATTTTGTGCTAAGCAACAACGGAGGCGAGACCGTTCCAAATCTAAGAGAAGAGCTGCAGCAATGCATGACTGCAAATGCCGGTGCATTTAGAACAAAAGAGACTCTAGAGATCGCGGTTGCTAAAGTTAAAGAGCTAAGAGAAAGATTTAAAAATATCCGCATTAAAGATAAATCAAAAGTGTTTAATACGGAGATGCAAGAGGCTATCGAGTTTGGTCACATGATCGACTACTCTGCATTTATCGTTGAGAGCGCTATTGCAAGAAACGAGAGCCGCGGAGCTCATTACAGAGAAGATTTTAACACTCGCGATGATGAAAACTTCTTAAAGCACACTATGGCTTACATGGACAAAGATGGCAATATATCACTTAATTATATGCCGGTTGTTCTTGGCAAGCATGAACTTAAAGCAAGAAATTACTAAGGGGCACTTATGAGCAAAAATGCAATTAATACGCAAAAAGTAAACTTCAAAGTATTTCGTTTCAATGCGGATGAAGATTATCTTCCATACTATGAAAACTACACAATGGACGTTACAAGCGAAGAGGTTGTTCTAGATGTTTTAAATAGAATTAAATGGGATCACGACGGTAGTTTTTCATATAGAAGAAGCTGTCGCCACGGTATCTGTGGAGCATGTGCAATCAAAGTAAACGGTAGAAGCACTCTTGCGTGTAAAGAGAGTATGACTACTATGATAGAGTACTTTGGAAATGACATTACTCTTGAGCCTCTGAGCACAAAAAGAGCTATAAAAGATATGATTATCGACAAGGGCGATTTCTGGGAGAAGCATGCGGCTGTAACTCCGTACCTTGCTGCCGACATCGATGAGTGCCCGTCTTGTGAAAATCTAGTATCCCCGCATGATGCCGAAGAGCTAAATGAAGCTGATTTATGTATCCAGTGCGGCGCTTGTCACTATGCTTGTCCTGTTGTTGAAATAAACAGCGACTTCTTTGGACCTGCAGCGTTTGTTGCTGCTTATCGCTTTGAATCTGACGTTCGTGACAACGACGGCGAGAGACTCATTAATGTAAATGAAGAGAAGCAAGGCGTTTGGGATTGTGTTAAATGTTTTGAGTGTGCGGAGGTTTGTCCAAAAGATATAAATCCAATTGAGAAAATCACAAAACTTCACCAAATGGCGTTTAAAAAAGGTGTTGCAAAAAACAATGTCGCAACTCGCCATGCGGTCGGTTTCTTGCACTCT
>KB227302.1_pt4 | contig 19795 bp, 21 predicted proteins | sample 524768 | NCBI WGS metagenome assembly AMQJ01 (sample SAMN00998488, study PRJNA167727) | sediment metagenome | isolation source: subsurface aquifer sediment | place: USA: Rifle, Colorado | collected Aug-2009
CCGAAATTCTTAATTCTCCACAATTATGTGTCCGTAACATGCTCTTCAGGTTTTATATTTTCGTCATTTTAAGTTTGCGAAATTACTTATTTTTCCTGAAAATAATTTTATGTTTATGGCTTTCGGTGAACGACTTATTTTTGTTAAGTTTGATAAAAATAAAAACCTTTTTTATGATGAAAAAAATTCTAATTTTTTTGTTTGTGTTCATTTTTGCTTTCGTCGTTTTTTATTTTTGGGGCAGCTCGCCCCGAATGAATCAAAATGACTACAATCAGATAAAAGTCTTTGTGGAAAAACCGGCTGTTGAAACGGATACTTTGAGTGTGATGACTTTCAATATTGGATGGCTTTCCGGCATGACAAATAATTTACCTGTTTCTCGTGATTCGGCTTTGTATGCTCAGAATCTACGAAAAGCCGTTTCTGTTTTGGCTCAATACAATCCTGATATTATTGGATTTCAGGAAATTGATATCGATGCCAAGCGGTCGTTTTACTACAATCAACCCGACAGCCTGGCTCATTATTTAAATTATCTGAACGGAGCTTTGGCCGTAAATTGGGATAAGAAATATGTTCCATTTCCGTATTGGCCGCTTAAATATCACTTCGGAAAACTTATTTCGGGGCAATATGTTTTGAGTAATTTGGAGATTTTGAAAAACGATTTTGTGGTTTTGCCCAAGCCCATCCATGCGCCATTTTATTACAATGCATTTTATTTGGAGCGATTGATACAAAAAACCTGGCTTAAAACCAATAAAGGCGATTTGCTGGTGATGAATGTGCATCTGGAAGCTTTCGATCAGGAAACGCGTCTTGTTCATGTAGAAAGAGTGATTGAGGAATATTTGCTCTATGCCGATCGTCTTCCGGTTTTGCTTATTGGCGATTTCAATTCCAGAGCAATGAGTGCAGAAGGACCACTCAACGAATCGGCCCGAAAAATGTTTGAAATTCCCGGAATAGGCGTTGCCATTACCGACAGCCTCTTTGCATTAAATCCAAAAGCGAATTACACCTTTAGCTCAGGCGAGCCGATAGAGAAAATCGATTATATTTTTTACAATACAAAATTTATCAAAAAAATCGATATGCGCGTGGTGCAAGAAACCGAGCAGGCTTCTGATCATTTTCCGGTCTGGATGAGATTTGTGATTAAATAAGGGGCTTTAAATTTGAGAAACAAATTTGTGCACCGGACTGGTTAAAAGCAGATTGCGTGAATAAAACGACAGTGGATTCATTAAAAAAGGTTGGCTTTCGGGCCAACCTTTTTCGGTTCTATCTTAAATAAAACGACTAATTTTCTTCCAAAATAGTCATAGCTTTATCAAAAATAGTTTCATCGTCAATCTCAACGATTCCACCGTCAGGACCTTGCTCTGTATGGAATCCAACAGTTACTCCTCTGTCGTAATTCGACCCACCAAAATAATTTCTAACTGTTTCAACCGAAACGTTTAAATCTTCAGCAATTCTATGCATTGCTCCATCGGGCAACCTGTCCTTAATTCTTCTGAGTTCGTTGAATGTAATTCTCATATATCTAAATTTTGATTCTTGAAAATGTTTTTAATAGCCTATGGACTACTGCTCACAAAAATAACAAATTATATTTAGGATAAAAATGGAAATAAAAAAATATACGGCTCACAATCTTAAATTTAGTTAAAATGGCAGCAACGGAACACTTTGGCGGAAACTCATTTTCGAACCGATACAAATAATTTCCCCAACACCAAGAAAGCCAAATAAAATGTTTGTAATTCAAAATATTAATCTTTAATTTTGCAGCCCGAATTTTTAATCCTTGAACGATGAATAGTTTAAAAGAATATTCGATTTCCTTTGTGGGTTTAAAACTTGGAACGCATGAATTTGACTTTCAAATATCGGACAAGTTCTTTGAATTTTTTGAATATTCCAGAGCACAAAAGGGAGATATAGCTTTAAAACTGACGCTGACAAGATCAGAAAATATGCTTCAGCTCGATTTCCATTTTCAAGGAAGTGTAAATGTGGTTTGCGATCATTGTGGTGAAAATTTTGATTTTCCGTTGGATTTCAACGAGAAATTGCTGGTTAAATTCACCGATCAGCAACAAGAAGATACGGAAGAAGTGGTGTTCTTACAGTCCGCGGCTCACCAAATCGACTTGGCTCAAATCATTTACGAATACGTTAATTTAGCCCTTCCAATGCGATTGACACATCCCGAAAATGAAGAAAGCGAACCTTCTTGCGATTTGGCCGGTTTGGAAAATTCAAAGTCTTCAGAAGAAACAAACGAAACTGAAACAGATCCCCGTTGGGAAGCATTAAAAAAATTAAGATAAAATATAATATTTAGAAATAATGGCACATCCGAAGCGAAAAATTTCGAACACAAGAAGAGACAAAAGACGGACACACTACAAAGCTACTGCTCCACAGTTGGCTATTTGTCCTACAACCGGCGAAGCTCATGTTTATCACAGAGCCTATTATGTTGAAGGCGATTTGTATTACAAAGGAAAAATTATCGTTCCTAAAGCCGTTTAGTTTTTAAACTCTTAAAGTTCTACCTCGATTGAGAATTTCAAAATTCCATCGAGGTTTTTGTGTTTATTTTTGGGCGGCCATTCGTGTTTTATCTTCGCTTGTGATACGCAACCAAATGAAATCTATTTTTATCTTTGAACTATGCTTGCAAAAACCAGAGGAATAGTTCTAAAAACCATAAACTACAGCGAAACCAGTGTAGTAGCAAAAATATATACCGAACAATTTGGTTTAAAATCTTATTTGATTCATGGCGTCAGAAAGCCGAAAGCGCGCATAAAAGCAAACAGCCTACAACTTCTTTCGCTCCTTGAGCTGGAAGTGTACAACCGCGCAAATAGAGATATACAGCACCTGAAAGAACTGAAAAGCTCCTATCTGTTTGAGCATCTGCCCTACGATATTCGCAAAAGTTCCATTGCTTTGTTTATGAATGAGCTTATCCACAACTCTATTCACGAAGAAGAACCCAATGGCGCTTTGTTCGAATATTTGTTCAATACGATTCAGTTGTTGGATATTTTGGAAGGGAATTTTGCAAATTTCCATCTGCATTTTGCCGTTCAGTTAAGCAAATACCTTGGTTTTGGCCCGGCCGAATCGACCTACACAGAAGGGTTCTTGTTCAATCTGGCCGATGGTAAATTTCATTTCAATCCGCAATTGAATGAATATAAAATGAATCCCGAACAGAGCTTGTTGTTTTATCAGATTTCGAATCTTTCATACGAATCGTTCAGCACGCTTCGCTTTTCAAAAATCTTAAAAAAAACCATGCTCAATCATATTTTGAATTACTACCATTTGCATTTGCCCGATTTCAAGCCGATGCATTCACACGAAGTGCTTGAAACCGTTTTGTCTTGATTGTTCTTTTAGTTACTTTTACTTTTTATTATGATTGTAAAACGCTCCTCTTCCAATGGTAAAACGCATTTTAAAATTACTCAAAAAAATTGTTCTCTGGATTCTTATCCCGCTTGGAATTATTTTACTTATTGCTATCATCTTTAGTTATACCGTTTGGCCTTATCGCTTAGAAGCCCGTTTGGCAGCAGCGAAACGGTTTATACCCGAAAACACTGAATTTATCGTTTTATTAGGTGGTGGCGGAATTCCAAGCGAAGCCTCTTTAATTCGAACCTACCATACTGCCCAAGCCGCAAAGCTCTTTCCAATGGCGAAAATTATTATTGCTCTGCCAAGCGATATGAAAGACAGCACAAGTTCGATCTTAATGATGGGCAAAGAACTCACTATGAGAGGCATTAGAAAAGAGCGCATTTATTTTGAAAATATAGGGACAAATACCCGCTCGCAGGCTGTTTATATCCAAGAGCAGTTTTTTCATGACAATCTTCGTGCAGGTGTTTTAGTAGTTACATCACCTTATCATATTCTGAGGGCTGTATCTGTATTTGAAAAACTCGGCTTTGAATCGGTAGGCGGTTATCCGGCCTACGAAAAAGCCAACCAAAAAGAATCCACTTTCAGTCCGGCAAAAACAGGTGGAAACAAATATGTACCCAATATTGATAAGCAAGCCGGCATTCGATATAGTTTGTGGGCAGGGATGCAAAAAGAGATCTTGGTTTTGCGCGAATATTCTGCCTTGGCCTATTATCGATTAAAAGGCTGGATCTAATTCGATTGATTTTAGGAGCTGTGGTAGATTGCCAAATACTTTAGAACACGAAATTATTGGAAACTATTTGCAAATGCGCTTTTTTTTGAATCTGCAAAATGCAGCCATTATATCAACACGATGGTAAAAAACCCCAACAAAAAGCCAAGCAGAAATCCAATGTAAACCTCGCTGGGCCGATGTGCTTTGAGTACAATACGCGCATAAGCAATGAGTATGCTTAGCAGCGCAGCAACAACAAAAGCCGTGGTGGTTTGGGTTTTGTAAAGATATCCCAGCGCCAAAAGTGCAGCAGCAAAAGCCGCCGCTCCAATGCTATGCAGACTAATCTTAAGAAAAAAATTAGCGATAAAAGCGGCAGTGGCCACAATGGTTGCCAATCCCAAAATCTTCGCATACACCAGAAATTCCTGAAAGCCATTGACAGTGTACCAACTTAATGCATAGAATAAGAGCATGACAAGTAGCGGAAAAATCCTTTCTTCTTTGGTTTTTAATTGTATGGAGCGAACAAAACCTCTTTTCTTAAAATAATAGAGCAAAATAAGTGGGAAAAGCAAAGTGTTTAAAACCACCATGCTCAAAAGATACAATTTGGTTTGTTCGTTTGGGACGACAAAAAAATCGGAATCAAAAAAAAACAATAGCAAAAAGCCATAAATAGGATACAAAATCGGATGAAAGAGTATCGATATACTTTTTGCTATTGTTTTCGCAATCATTACAGATGGTTTAGAGCTTTATTTCTTCTCCTGCAGGATTCAAAAAGTGGAATTCCAAGAGATGAAAAGTGGGATTTTCATTCATTTTTATCCAACGTTTAAATTCCAAAAACCATTTTAGCTGGATTGAGATAAATCCTTTTTTCAAATACGCATATAAAAACGGATGAACGGTCAAAGTGAGTCCGCTTTCGTTTTGCTCGCGTATGAGATAGCTCAGCTTGTTGTGCATATCGTCCACCAACATACTGGTTGGTTTTATCTCGCCTGTTCCGGCACAAACCGGACATTGTTCCAATGTAGAGATATTCATTTCTGGACGAACTCTCTGGCGTGTAATTTGAACCAGACCAAATTTGCTTGGCGGCAAGATTGTATGCTTTGCTCTATCTTTTGCCATTTCATCTTTCATGTGCTGATAGAGTTTACGGCGATTTTGAGCTTGACCCATGTCGATAAAATCGATTACAATAATACCACCCATATCGCGAAGGCGCAATTGACGTGCTATTTCTGAAGCAGCCTCCAGATTTACGCTCAACGCATTCTCTTCTTGTGATTTTTCTTTATTTACACGATGACCGCTGTTTACATCAATTACATGCAAAGCCTCGGTATGTTCGATAATCAAATAAATTCCACTTTTGATGGTTACAATTTTCCCGAAAGAACTATTGATTTGTTTGTCGACACCAAATTGCTCAAAGATAGGCTTGCTTCCTTTGTAAAGTTTTACAATATTCACTTTGTCGGGCGAAAATCCGCCAATAAAGCTTCGGATTTCATCGGCCAAATCGGAATCGTTTACATGCACATGATTAAAAGATTCGCTCAGTAAGTCGCGCAATATTGTAGAAGTTCTGTCCAATTCGCTCACCACTTTGAGCGGTGCTTTTCCTTTGACCAATTTGCCAGAGATTTGTTCCCAGCGTTCTAATAGTTGACTTAAATCAGCATGCAATTCGGCCACTTTTTTGCCTTCTGCCACTGTTCGAATAATGACTCCAAAGTTTTGAGGTTTAATACTGCTGATAAGCCTTTTCAGTCGTTTTCGTTCGTCGCTGCTCTTAATTTTCTGAGAAACAGAAATTTTGTCGGAAAAGGGCATGAGTACAAGGTATCTGCCGGCAAATGAAATCTCGGTAGAAATACGCGGCCCTTTTGAGGAGATGGGCTCTTTTGCTACCTGAACTAAAATTTGTTGATTTGGTTTTAATACTTCACCAATTTTGCCGGTTTTCTCGATATCCTTTTCCAACTCAAATTGGGAAAAATCAAAATTTTCTTTGCTCCCACCCATAACTTGGTGAGTGTATTTTACGAGCGAACGAATCTGTGCCCCTAAATCGAGGTAATGCAAAAAAGCATCTCGTTCATAACCAACATCAACAAATGCCGCATTCAAGCCGGGCATTATTTTTCGTACTCTACCTAAGTATATGTCGCCAACACTAAAATTGTTGTTATTCTTATCTTGATGAATTTCAACAAGCTGACCTTTTTCCAATAAGGCAATTTCTACTTCCGAGGAGCGAGAATCGATAATTAATTCTTTATCCACATGTTTGTTTTTAGGTAAATGATTAAACACTTAGCTTTTAAGTGCTGAAGAAAACAAGGAAGGAAGGTATTCTATTCAATTGAAGGCATGAGCCAAAAATATCATTATCTATAAAAAGCAAGATTTGTTATGCAAAACAAGTCCATTGCATAACAAATCTCAGCTCGCATAAATAAAATTATTTCTTTTTATGCCGATTTTTTCTAAGACGTTTTTTGCGCTTATGCGTCGACATCTTATGTCTTTTTCTTTTTTTTCCGCTTGGCATTCTACTTTGTTTTTAGCAATTATTTAACATTACCTTTAACCTCGCTAACAAATGTTTTTGCGGGTTTAAAAGCTGGTATATTGTGTGCAGGAATAATAATGGTTGTATTTTTAGAAATATTCCTTCCTGTTTTTTCAGCTCTTTTTTTAATAGTAAAGCTACCAAAGCCTCTTAAATAAACATTTTCGCCACTAGCCATTGATGATTTAATAGCATCCATAAATGCTTCAACAGTTTTTTGAACGGCAACTTTTTCTACCCCAGTTTTGTTGGCAATATCAGCTACAATTTCTGCTTTTGTCATGATAATATCGTTTTAAATTATTTCTTTAAATTTGTAATGGGATGCAAAGATATATATTTTTTTATACTACAAAAGAATATTTTATTCTTTTTTCATGCTAAATAGCTCACTTATAATTGTTTTAATCACTTATGTCAATAACCCAAGTACTTATTCACTGGTATCGAAGTAATAAACGAACATTGCCCTGGCGAAACACCAACGATCCATATAAAATATGGCTCTCCGAAATCATCATGCAACAAACTCGCATTGATCAAGGATTGGCTTACTATCAGCGATTTGTTGAGAAATTTCCGACGCTTACAGACTTAGCTCAAGCGGAAGAACAAGAAGTTTTACGCCTTTGGCAAGGATTGGGCTATTATTCCCGAGCAAGGAATTTACATGCAAGTGCCAAGCAAATTCTGAATGAGTATGAGGGCGTTTTCCCGTCGGATTACGTTTTGATTTTAAAGCTTCGAGGTGTTGGAGAATACACTGCTGCTGCAATTTCTTCCTTTGCCTTTGGCCAGGCTTATGCAGTGGTTGATGGCAATGTTTATCGCTTTTTGGCTCGCTATTTTTCGATCGAAACTGCTATTGATAGTCGTGAAGGACAAATTCTATTCAAAAAGTTGGCAAATGATTTATTGGACAAAAATCGCCCTGCTTTGTTCAATCAAGCCATTATGGAGTTTGGCTCGCTTCAGTGCAAACCGCAAAATCCGAATTGCACAATATGTCCCTTTCAGTCTTCTTGCAGGGCGTTTGCAGAAAACAAAATCGCGCTGCTTCCTGTAAAAAAGGAAAAACAAAAAGTGAGAAACCGCTTTTTTTACTATTTGGTTTCCGAAGACTTAAACGGAAAATTTTTGATGAAAAAACGAGACGAAAAAGATATTTGGCAAAACCTCTATGATTTCCCACTGATTGAAACCGAGCAGGCCATTTCCGAAAATGAACTAATCGGAAAACTGCTTCATTTGTCTATTTTCAATTCCAAAAATTTGGTTGTAAAAGAATTTTCACAAGAAAGTATTCAATTGTTATCCCATCAAAAACTACACATCCGATTTATAAAAGTTCGCTTTTCGTTCGTTGAAAAGGAAGAATTCACTGCTTATTCCAAAGCGGAAATTGAACATCTACCTCTTCCGCGACCCATAGAACGCTATCTGAGCCAAATTCTATCCGATTGAAAGTGCCATATTTTGTTAATTTTGCAAAAAAAATAGTCCATGATTTCAGTTAAATCTTTTGCCTTTAACCCGTTTCAAACCAATATGTATGTATTGAGCGACGAAAGTTTAGAAGCCATTGTTATTGATCCCTCTTTTTCCAACGCCCAAGAACATGCTTATTTTGATAGTTATATTTTAAATAATAAATTGAAATTGGTGGGAGTTTTCAATACTCATCTGCATTTCGACCATTGTTTAGGAGCCGCTTATCTTGATCAGAAATACGGATTAAACTATGCTGCTCATATCGATGGCTTGCCATTTATTGATGGAGCAGCGAAACAAGCTTCCTATTATGGTTTGCAAATTACAGAGATTTTTGCTCCCAAATTATTTATCAATGGCACCGATAAAATCAAATTTGGCAAGAGCGAATTGCGTATTTTAGAAACACCCGGACATGCCGCCGGAAGTCTCTGTTTTGTGTCCGACACGGACAAATTCGTGATTACGGGCGATGTGTTGTTTAAAGAAAGCATCGGACGAACCGATTTGCCTACCGGCGATTTGGATTTGCTTTTGGAGAGCATTCATACCAAGCTTTTTTCTTTGGGAGGCGATTATAAGGTTTATCCGGGCCACGGACCAAAAACCAGCATTGCTGAAGAAATTGCCCGAAATCCTTTTCTTAAATTTGACGAAATACCTTAGTTACATCTAATTGCTGCATGCAATTGAAATGTTTTTTAGGGCATTGGTGAAACCCGAGTTTGCTACACGGACGACAGTTTAATTCTTTGTTTTCGAGCACTACAACATGTGCTGATTTTTGAGGAATATAGGGATACATTCCAAATTCAGGGACGGTATTTCCCCAGAGCGAAACGATTTTTTTTTGGTAAGCGGCAGCAATATGCATCAAACCGGTATCTCCCGTAATGAGCATGTGTGCCTCGCGAATAAAAGCAGCGGATTGATTAAGCGTAAAATTGCCACAAGCATTGAAAAAAGGGAGGTTTTTGTTTTCACTTATTAACTTTTCGGCCAATTCATATTCGCTTTCTCCGCCCAAAAAGACCATGGGCAATGGCGAAAGTTTAGCCATTTCTGTCCATTTTTCAAAAGGAATTTTTTTTGTAAAATAAGTCCCGGCCAATGCAAATGCGACATATTGATTGCGAAAAGAAGCGGGCAAATAAGATTTAACTTCTTCGTTTCCGTCAAAATAATCGAGTCCCAAGAAATCGTTTTCAACACCGATAATTTTCAAAGCATCAAAGTACCGATCAACCAAGTGTTTTTTTGGCAAGCGATTTATTTTAAATTGCACATACAGCCATTTTTCGAAATTCAGTTTGTCGAAACTGAGGCTTTTTACACCCAGTTTCCTTTTTACAATAAGACTTCTCAAATTTTTATGCAGGTCGATAATTAAATCGAATTTCTCTTGCTTTAATTGAGGAATCACCTCGTTTATAGATTGTTCGAAAGTGTGAATTTTGGTGAGATACGGATTGTTTTCCAAAATAGAAACAAAACGCTTTTTGCTAAGAAAATGAACTTCAGCGCCTTTCAATTGCAGTTTCAGCGCACGAATTACGGGCGAAGTCAACACAATATCGCCGATGGAACTAAACCGAATAAGGAGTATTTTTTGCATTTCGACTGTTTTCATTTTTTGGCTTGTCTTCCGGAAACGATTCCTCGAAAATGTTTCGAAGCATTTTTTCACAAAACTAAGTATTATCCTGCATTCTTTACCATATTTGCAGCTCAATTTGCCACTATGAAATCCGAAACCAAAAGCCTGTGGGCAATTCATATCTCCGTTTTACTTTTTGGCTTTGCCGGACTGTTTGGGAAATGGGTTTTATTGCCAGCTCAACTGATTGTTTTTGGACGAGTTTTTTTTGCTGCTTTTTTCTTGTTTATCTACATTTTGATTGGAAAGAAATCGTTTCGATTGGCCTCTTTACACGATTATTTTACGCTCCTTGTGGCCGGAATTTTGTTGGCTTTTCATTGGTTTACATTCTTTTATTCAATCCAAATTTCGAGTGTAGCCATCGGGATTTTAGGAGTTTCTACATTTTCGATTTTCAGCGCCTTGCTCGAGGCATTATTTTTTAGAGAAAAGTTCTGTTATAAAAATCTGATTCCTGCATTTTTGAGCGTTGTAGGAATTTATATTATTTTGCCTGAGTTCAGCCTGAAAAACGACGTTTCTTTCGGCCTATTTCTGGCAATAATTTCCGGTTTTACTTTCGCTATTATCTCTTTTTTGAACCGAAAACAAGTGCAAATGTACAGTGGCAGCCTTGTTGCTTTTTATCAAGATTTAAGTGCTACTTTGGTTTTGATTCCGCTCTTGTTTTTTGTTGATTTAAAAATAAATCTCTTAGAGATTGGTCAGTTGGCTTTGCTTGGCGGTATATTTACCGCTATTGCTCACACACTGTTTATTAGCGGATTGAGTAAAATAAAAGTTCACAAAGCCAGTGTTGTGGCCAATATGGAACCTGTTTATGGTATTCTTTTTGCCTTTTTTCTGCTGAACGAACGGCCAGATAAATCCGTATTGCTGGGTGGTTCTATCATTGTTGGGATGGCTTTTTGGGTAAGCCTAAGAAAAACCATTTAAAGCATTTTTATCAATATGTTTTGGTCATTGTTTCGGGAATAACCAAAATAAAATCGGCTTTGTTTTTATAGTTTTCCTCCAAGTCTTTCACTTCTTTTTGCTCAACACTGGTGATGGTCAAAATTTTTAAATCGGGCTTCGCTTGCAACAAATACCAGACAATTCCTTGAAAATCGTCGGAATGATAAGCACCGTTGAAATGAAGAAATAATTTCCCATCGCTCCAGTTTTCAAGAATAAATTGAGCCATGGTTGCATCTTTTAAAGCTTGCGCTTTTGGTGTATTTACATTCACATGTGGCGAATCTTTTATGCTCTCCAGCATGTTTTTGTAGCCCGAAAGAGTGCTGTCGTACTGGATAGGCAGTTTGGCTATAAACTCTTTTGCTTTCGCCGAAAGGCTGTCTAAAGCAATCAATCCTTTGCTGTTCACTAAGGAAGCATATCGGCGAGGCACATTTGTAGCAACAAAACGTAAATTGCTGTCTTTTGCAAATTCGAGCAAAGGTTTATAATCGGTTTTGTAGTTGTTCCAAAGCCTAAGTTCTTTTTCGAAATTGACTGTCTTTATATTGCCATCAAAATATTCATCGATAATGATTTGATTGTCGGATTCAAACATTTCGGCTCCCAATATCAAGTCTTTTCCCTTTAGAGCGTAAAAATCTTTTGTCATTTCAAATTGCAACCAATGTGAAATCGGATTATTATGCATTTCGCCAAAAAAAACGATATCGACTTCTTCCGAAGCTTTGAGAATTTTTTCATATTGAACCGCTTTTCCGTTTTTGTCGAAGATTTGGTAGGCGGGTTTGTCTGTTTTAAAGGCTAAAAATAAGGATATTGTTAGCACCAGAATGCCAAATTTTGCTTTTTGCATGTAGTTTGAAGATAATTGATTTTAGTTTACAATTGCTGCGTTTTCAATCAAAACCTCATAAAAATAGCCATAACCAAAGTCTTTATTTAGCACAACTACTCCTTCAAAAGTAACAATGTCTTGAACATTCGCCGCCATTTTGGTAGTGATAGTCAGGTCGTATTTGTCGTTGAATGAAGTGCCATCTTGAATATGTACCCAATTGGTATTCATGATTGCCTCAGAATATTTCACTACTTCGCCTCTAATTTTGACTTTTTTTCCTTCATATTTTTGAAGGTTTTCATAAAGTTGCCCAATGCTAATCGCATCTTTTGGAATTTCAATGTTCAACTCTTGTTTTTCTGTTGTAATTTTTCCGCTCGATTTTGTTGGCATAGAAGCTGGCGCTTCGGTTTGTTCCAATTCGGAAGGATTTTTAGATACTTTCATCAAGAAAACAACTTCTTCGAATGGTCGGTTGAGCTCTTTGCTATAAAAATCTTTCATCACCAAAGGTTCGGTATAATAAAATACATCTCCTACTTTTGCGTCTTGCTCTGTTATGGCAAACCATTTTAAACTATCGCCTTGTTCGCCCAACAAATAAATATATCCTCCGGCTGCAATGGTTTCTTTAACAACAAAGTTTTCGAATGCGCTTTTGTTTTCGGCTTCAGGTTTCGGGCTGTTTTTGCAACTTACCAAGGCGGTAAGCAACAAAACAAAAATTAAACTTGGAAATTTCATGACTATTTTTTTTATCAAAGTAAAGAATTTTTTTTTGAAAAAAGTGTTAATAAATTGTTAGAGTCTGCGAATCAAAAACGTTTTCGAATACCAAAGTAAATGCGATTGTATTGATTGTCGGTTTCGAAAACCCCTTCGTAGGAGCTCGATAGGCTTAAAAAACGATTTATTTGCCAATCGATATTGAACTCCGCAATGGATTGATTGAAAGGAGTAGTAGTGTTTACAAAGTTATAATCGACATAGCGGTAACTTATTCCGGCATTCAGTTTTCCTTTGAATAAATCTTTATCGAAGCGGGCTCCATAAATCTGCCCATCGAGATAAGCAGTTTGAAGTAGATTGGCTGTTACACTCAGATTCGCTTTCAAAAACGGAAGTTGAGCATAACGAACATACGCATTCACGTTTTTTGTAGGCCGATTGTCTTCCGGGCGATTGCGATAGCTTGTGCTTGCGCCTACCGAAATTTTCTTAAACGGCCTGTAATTCATCTGAAAACGATATCCTTGACGAGTTGATGATTCCAAAATACTGTCGGCGATGCTCTGAAAAGTTTCGTAATAAATTACATTTTTTCGGGCATCATAGGAAACGCTGGCATTGAGTTTTTCGCTAAAACGATATCGCAAAGAAGAATACATACTCGTGAGGCTTAATTGATTTAGCGGAAGCCCGTTTTCCAAACGATACATATCTATTTCGAACGAAACAAAAGCCTGAACATTTTTAGCCAAGGAATTGACGTGCTGAAAATACATAAAACGTCTATCGGTTTTTCCATTGTTTTTTTGTTCAAATATCGAAAATGTATTCTCCATGATCCCGGCTTTGCCATGAAGAGTATGCGCCGCATACACACCAAATTCAAACAAATTCTTGTCAAAACTGTAATCGATAAAGCTTGGTCGAGAGCCCACAGCAGCCCCCAAAGTGAAATTCCGAAGCCTAGTCTCGGCTTGCAACCCGTCAATAGCTCCAACATTTGCAATTTTTGTATTTATTTTCCGCCCGAGCCAAAGGCTTGTGTTTTCAGAAAGATCGTAGCGTGCGGCCAAAGTATAAATTTTCAAATCGCTTAAATTGATTGGCACAGCCACTCCATCGTAAATCCGATGTGAAAAAGCGAGGTACGATTCGATCGATAATCGGGAATTTGCAAGATGTTTTGCGTTCAAGTTGAACGTATAACGAAAACGATGGTTGTCGTTGGTGAAATTATTTGAAAGATTGGAATAGCTCGACAGCTTGATTTGTCCCCAGACCGCTTGTTTAACTTTTTTATCCTTTTCAAGCGGTGGTGTAGTTTCCACTATTTTCACTTCATTTGTTTCGGGCAATAAAGAAAGTTTTGTTTCTTGTGTTTCTTTTGGAAGCCTTTCTGCAATTCGATTCTTAGCAAAAACCAACTCTTCGACAGCGAAATTTTCCCCTTCAAAAGGTTTTGCAACACAAGAAATAGATGAAAGTTGCTGAACAATCAAAACAGCTCTGTAAACGCCTTCCCTCTGTTTAAAAAGCGTATCTCCTTGTTGCAAGCCTTCGGTAGAAACAAACTTCACATAGATATTCTGAGAACTAACATAGGAAACCTTTCCTTCTGTAAATGCTGTATTTACCTGAGCCGACAAAGCCACGCTCATTAAAAGCAAAAACACGCTAGACGTAATTTTATTTCTGATTTTCATATTCTCTGTATTAATCTTCTTTTCCCGTTGGATGACATGTAAGGCAATTCACGCTGTTGTACACATATCCGTTTTCGTCTCTGTGTTGATTGTCGGTATCTGTTTTGTTGTGTTCGTGGCAATCGATGCAGGAAAAAAGAGCATAATTGCTGCTTACAGTATGGCAATCGGAACAATTGTTCCATTCTCCTTTGTGTGTACCACTATAAATGGGAAAATACGAAGCATCGTGATCGAAAGTGCTTGGTTTCCATGCATTCTGAGTATGACAACTTGTACAGTCAGTCGAGAAATTCGCCGCAAGATGGTTCGGATCTGTGGTTTGATTGTAATCGTCGGCATGACACCCAAAGCAAGTATTTGGTGTATTTACATATCCCGCAGCATGACATGATGCGCATTCGCTGGCTATGGCAGCATGTGCTCCTTCCAATACATAAAAATCATTGTGAATATCAAAACGCGCCGGTTTCCAGTCCGGTTTGGTAGTGTGGCATTCCAGACAGTTTACAGAAAAATTCAACTGTAAATGGGGCGGATTTAGCGACGCATTGTAATCTGCTAAATGGCAAGATTCACATTCGGGAGAAGGCTTTTGAATGCTTCCTGGAACATGACATAAAGTACAATCGACGATTGCGTGCCCTTCTGTTAAAGGGAAAAAACCATGCTCAAAACCACCCGAAGCCCAACCCGAAGTTCGCATATTGTGGCAGTCGAAACATTCGGTCGAATAGCCAGCCGATTGATGGTTGGGAGTAGTTGTTGCTAAGTATTCCGCTTTATGACAATCAAAACATTCTACGCCCAATGGACGGAATTGAAGCAAATTATCGGAAAGATGACAATCGAAACAATCGGCATTGGCATGCGCGCCAATCAAAGGAAATCGGCTGTTGAAATGAATTTCATTTACGTCTTCAATTACCCACGATTTAGACGTATGACACATTGCGCAATTGTTTCCCAAGGTGTTTTGATGTACATCCAAATGGCACGAAGCGCATTCGTTTTGTCCTTTTTCATCCGAAAAACTCAAGCTCAAATGACACATTTTACAATCAATTTGTTGGTGTTGTCCTTGCAAGTTGAAAGCGGTCTTGGAATGATCAAAAGTACTCGTTAATGAATTCACTTTCCAATTTCCTGTGGTATGACAGACAGAGCAATCAATCTGCAGCTTGCTCCCATGTGGTGTTTTTTGAGAAAACACACTAAGTGAAAACAACAATCCTAAAATTAAAAATGACGATTTTCGCATTTCTTCTCCTTTATTTATATTGATGTACGTTTTTGTTTAACAACTTCTTTATCAAGAAGTATTTTTAAAGCCTCACGTCTTATTTATTCTTTTTTACCATTTGGATGACATGTATAACAATTTATGCTATTGTAAATATATCCACCTACTGAACTATGTTCATCATCCATATCCGTTTTATTGTGTTCATGACAATCAATACAAGAAAAGACTGCATAATTGCTATTTACAGTATGGCAATCGGTACACGAATTCCATTCGCCTTGGTGATCGCCACTATAAATTGGAAAATATTGACTATCATGATCAAAAGTACTTGGATTCCATGCATTTTGCGAATGACATGAAGTACAATCGGTAGGGAAATTTGCCAATAAGTGATTTGGATCATTTGTAGTGTTGTATTCATCTGCATGACAACCGTAACAGGTATTTGTGGTATTTATATATCCGCTCGTATGGCAAGATGCGCATTCGGTTGCAATTAAAGCGTGGGCACCTTCCAAAACGTAAAAGTCGTTGTGAATATCAAAACTTGCTGGAGTCCAACCGGGCATTGTAGTATGGCATTGCATGCAATCTACAGGAAAACTCAACGAAGCATGTGGTGGATTTAAAGTTGAATTATAATCGGGCAAATGACAAGATTCACAATCTGGCGAAGTAGTTTCATAATTGCCTTGAATATGGCATGCAAAACAATCGGCCACTAAATGTCCGTTTGTTAATGGGAAAGTAGCAATATGGCTAAATGTACTTGGTTGCCAAGCATTTTGAGTATGACATTCGGTGCAATCGGTCGGGAAATTTGAAGAGAGATGAACGGGATCATTTGCGTTAGTATAATCATCGCTATGACAGCCATAACAAGTATTTGGTGTATTGGCATATCCACTTGCATGGCAAGATTCACATTCAGCCGAAATATGAGCATGAGCGCCTTCCAAAACATAAAAATCGTTGTGGACATCAAAACTTGCAGGAGTCCATCCCGGGAGTGTAGTATGGCATTCCAAACAATTGACCGACAAATTTAAAGATGCATGTGGTGGATTTAAAGTTGAATTATAATCTGGCAAATGACAGGATTCGCAATTCGGCGAAAGCGTTTGAAAACTTCCAACAGCATGACATAAATAACAATCAGCAATAGCATGTCCTTCAATTAAAGGAAAAAAGCCATGCTCGGCATCGCCTGACGACCAACTAAATGTTTGCATGGTGTGGCAATCGGAACAATCGGTTGAATAACCAGCCGCTTGATGGTTGGGAGCGGTTGTTGCTAAATAGTTCGTTTTATGACAATCAAAACATTCTACGCCTAAAGGCTTAAATTGCAATAAATTATCAGACAAGTGACAGTCGAAACAATCGGCATTGGCATGAGCACCAATCAAAGGAAACCGGCTGTTGAAATGGATTTCTTTTACGTCGGCAATAATCCATGATTTAGAAGTATGACACATTGCGCAATTGTTTCCCAAGGTGTTTTGATGCACATCCAAATGGCAAGAAGCGCAATCGTTTTGTCCCTTTTCGTTCTGAAAATTCAAACTTAAATGACACATTTTACAATCAATTTGTTGGTGCTGCCCACTTAAACTAAACGCTGTTTTAGAATGGTCAAAAGTGCTCGTCAAAGAATTCACTTTCCAATCGCTTGTGGTATGACAAACAGTGCAGTCAATTAGGAGTTTTTCACCATGAGGTGATTTCTGGGCGAAAATTCCAAGCGGAATCAAAATTCCTAAAATTAAGAATGACAGTTGACGCATTTGAACTCTCTTATTTTGTAAATGACGTATTTTTTTGATTCTTTGATTTCCTCTCTATGACAGTCCTTGCACTTTACTTTTGCGTGGGCGCCATCAAGCGGAAACAAAGTTTTGCTATGATCGAAACTCTGTATTGTCCAGTTTTCGAAAGAATGGCACCGAACGCAATCGCTTTTGCCGTTGATTTCAAATTGCTGTTTATGAACGTCGTTGTGGCATTCTACACAATTGCCTTCGAGCGTCGAAAACTTCTGAATGACGAGCCCCGTTTCGTTTTTTGGAAAATGGCAGCTTCTGCAATTCTGTTTTAGGTGAGCACCTTTCAGCTCAAAATCTGTTAGCTTGTGGTTGAATTGAGTGTTTTTCCACTCATTTTCGGAATGGCACGACTTACAATCTTGCTTGGGATAAAATTTCTCAGCAATTAAGCCTTTGTGAATATCCTGATGGCAATCAACGCATACTTTGCCAATTGCCTTGAAATGCCAAGTTTCGGTTTTTAGATGGCAGCTAAAACAAGGTGTTGCAAGGTGAGCACCATTTAAAACAAATGCCGATTGATTGTGCTTTTCGATTGGAAAAGTGGAAGGTTTGAATCCATTTACCGAATGACAATCGGCGCAATTTGGGTCTTGATTGTTTTTGTCTAATTCGTTTTTGTGATAATCCAAATGGCAATCGGTACACATTTTAAACGGCAAAGCATCGGTATAATTTTTTTTATGACAAACCTTGCAATCCACTTTTGCATGTTTTCCTAGCAATGGATAACTGGTTAAATTGTGGTTGAATGTTGCAATCTGTTTGATCTCTTTAAACGAGTTTTCGCTATGGCAAGAGCTGCAATTTTGGCCAAACTTATTTTCATGAATATCTTTGTGACAAGCCGTGCAGTTATCAAATTTTAATCCGGTAAATTTTTGATAATTTACGCCATTTCGAATCTCTTTGAGGTGGCATTTGCCACAATCGGCGGTTTTGTGCTTGCCATTTAGAACAAATTTGGTTTTGTTGTGGTCAAAGTTGAGAACAGGCTTAAAAGCTTGATGGTTATGGCAATCGACACAATTTTTAGAAAGACTTCCCTGATGAAAATCGGCATGACAACTTAAACATTCATTCCCCAATCCAAGAAAGGTTTTTTTGCGCAGCTTTAGCTTTTCATCCTTTATCAGTTCTTTTTTATGACAATTTTCACATTTTATTTCGGTGTGCTTGCCCAGTAATTTAAATCCTGTAAGCGCGTGATTAAACGTATCGGTTTTGATTCGAATAATTTCAAAGTTTTTTCCATGATGGTCGTTGTGACAAGCAGCGCACGATTTTCCTGCAACTTGGACAGAGGCATGAAATCCTTTTTTCTGATCGATTCGGCTCTTGATTTCGGTATGACAACTTAAGCATTTCTCGTTGGTAACCTTTTCGCCCAACAAATGGCATTGTGTGCAGTTCCGAATGCCTTCTAAATGCGCATGAGCTTGAGCCAAATCGCCCGGAGATATCTGAGCATAAGCCATGAAATATAGAAAGACAAATAAGACTAAAACCAATTTCTTTTTCGCTTTTTTCATTCTATTTATTTGTTATGAGTTAAAACGGCTTGACCAAATTTACGCGATATTTCGACTCCGGCTTTTTGCAAAAATTCGGTAGGAAGCTCGCCTCCGGCAAATATATAAACCCGATCTGCAGCAATGTATGTTTCATTTTCCAATGCGTCTTCCTTTAATTTCACTCCCATTTCATCAATCGAAATTACATTCGATTGGAAACGAACTTCCACTTTTCCACTCGAAATATACTGCATAATCTTTTCTTCGTTTTTTGGCTTCGCCCGATTAAAAGCCTTGCTTCGGTATGAGATGCACACTTTGTTTTTATCGGCAAGCAACAATGCGGCTTCAATAGCTGTATCGCCGCCGCCAACAATGAGGATATTTTTCTCTTGAATCAATTCGGGCTCAAGCAGTCGATAGGCCACTTTTTCTGTGTTTTCGCCATCGACTCCCAGTTTTTTTGGTGTTCCTCTTCGGCCAATGGCAAGCAGCACTTTTCTTGAGGTCATTTTCTCGCCTTTGGCTGTTTCAACAATAAACCGGCTTTTTTCCTTCACAATATGATCCACTTTTGTATTCTGTCGGATTTCAATCTTATTGTTGGTGAGTACGCTATTCCACAATGTGAGCAATTCCGTTTTGCTAGTTTCGTAAAGTTTCACTTGTCCATAAAGAGGCAAATCCATGGCAGAAGTCATCACTATTTTTGTTCGCGGAAAAGTAAAAACAGTTCCTCCCAAAGTATCTTGTTCGAGGGTAATGAAATTTAAATTGTGCTTTTTTGCTGTTAATGAAGCGGCTATTCCGGCCGGCCCCGAACCAACAATAATTAAATCATAGTTGGCCTCCACCGTTTTGTCTATGGTTTTAATCATATTTTCAACGGCTTGTTTTCCTTGTTCTACGGCATTTTTTATAAGTCCCATTCCACCCAATTCGCCTGCAATATACATCCCGCCTACATTTGTTTCGAAAGTATGATTCACATGAGGGAGATCAACACCGCGTTTTTCCGTTCCAATATAAAGGCTGATGGCTTCGGTTGGACAAGCGTG
>KB228053.1_pt143 | contig 19732 bp, 16 predicted proteins | sample 524768 | NCBI WGS metagenome assembly AMQJ01 (sample SAMN00998488, study PRJNA167727) | sediment metagenome | isolation source: subsurface aquifer sediment | place: USA: Rifle, Colorado | collected Aug-2009
CCAAGCACCATTCGCAGGATCTTGTCCATGTAATTTCTTTTTCCAATCTCCCAAAAATTTATAATTTCCAGACAAAGGTGTACAAGCACTAATAGTACCCGTATATACTGTTGAAGTATCGTATGGATCATTATAAAATCTTGTTGTTATATTTTGGGCAGCCGAAAGTAAGCCCGTACAATATGTTTTAAGTTCAACTACAGAATCAAGAGGAGAAACTAAGTATAATCCCAGGTCTCCAATATATCTGTGTGATTCTATCTTGAAATAAACATTAATATGAGTACTTGTTGAATCAATATAAAACGGGGTAGGCTTACCAATTGAAACTAATAATTCCGAAGGATAAGTTATCCGCATTGTATCTGTTGCTTCACCGCACAAACCTTTTCCAGAGGCATGTAAAACTAATTCAACTGTAGTACCTCCATCAGAAGCTGCTGGGGTATAAACCGGATCAATTTTAGTAACATCTGGTAAACTTATAACTCCGTTACCTGTTAAAATCTCCCATGAAACTCCATCACAATTTGTTGTGTCTGCATCTAGAATCTGATAAGGTGAACCATAACATAATGTTGTATCTTTTCCTGCAAATGCAGTTGGTTCAGGTTGAATTGTTATGGTTATTGTATCAGAATAAGCTGTTCCAAAAGTTAAATCTGAAATGGCTTTTCTATTATAATAAGTTACTTCAGTTAAAGGAGTCAGTTCTGTATATATTGCATTTGTAGCTCCAAGTATATCTCCCCAAGGTCCTGTTCCTGTTTTCATTTGCCATTGATAGGTCAATCCTCCACAAACAGTCGCAGGATCTTCATCAGTAAACGGATTTGGAGTTGTATTATAACAAATCGTTTGATCCGCATCAATTAAACCTCCATAAACCTCATCGTAAACCTCCACATCAAATGAACATTCAATAAAATTACCTGTAGCATCCTCAATGTGATAGGTAACATTGGTTACCCCGATATTAAACGTTTCACCTGATACATCCCCAACTCCGGCATTGATCGTTGCCCCTGCCATTGTCCATGTTTGTAAGGTTACTCCACAATTATCTCCAGTTGTTGGTGCTAAACCATTAACTACGGCAGAGCAACCTCCATCTTCCAATACCGATACGTTTGCCGGACAAGTGATTGTCGGGTTTTCTGCATCAACAATTGACACGGTATAATTACATTGAGCTGAATTAAAGCTATTATCAGTTATGGTCCAGGTTATTACAGTGCCATCAATAACTTGTTCTCCTGCCAATGTTGACGTTCCATTAAAATCATTCGTTATAGTAAAACCACAATTATCTGTTGTTGTAACAGGATCAAATTCTGTACCTATAACCGTGTAATAACATTGTCCCAAATCAGGATTTCTTGTTGGGGGAGCTATACAGCTTATACTTGGGTTTTCGTTATCTAATACCGTTACTGTAAAATTACATTGTGCTGTATTTAAACTATTGTCGGTTACGGTCCAGGTTATTACGGTTCCATCAGGAATTTGAGCTCCTGCTAATGTCGAAGCTCCATTAAAGTCGTTTAAAACGGATGCTATTCCACAATTATCTGTTGTTGTAACCGGATCAAACTCTGTGCCTACTGCGGTATAATAACATTGTCCGGCATCTACATTTCTTGTGGGGGGGGCAATACAGGTGATCGTTGGAGATTCATTATCAACAACTGTTACGGTATAATTACATTGTGTCGAGTTTAAACTATTATCTGTTATGGTCCAGGTTATTACTGTACCATCTGTTATTTGTTCTCCTGCCAGAGTTCCTGTTCCGTTAAAATCATTTAATACCGATAATATTCCACAGTTATCACCTGTTGCAAGCGGATCAAATTCTGCACCAACTACAGTATAGTAACACTGACCTGCATCTACGTTTCTTGTTGGGGGCGCAATACAGGTGATCGTTGGAGATTCATTATCAACAACTGTTACGGTATAATTACATTGTGCTGTATTTAAACTAATATCTGTTATGGTCCAGGTTATTACAGTGCCCGTAAAAATCTGTTCTCCTGCTAATGTTGATGTTCCATTAAAATCGTTTGTAACTGAAAGTACACCACAATTATCTGTTGTTGTAACAGGATCAAATTCTGTACCTACAACCGTGTAATAACATTGTCCCAAATCAGGATTTCTTGTTGGAGGGGCTATACAGCTTATACTTGGGTTTTCGTTATCAACTACTGTTACTGTAAAATTACATTGTGCTGTATTTGAATTAAAATCGGTTACGGTCCAAGTTATCACAGTGCCATCAGTTATTTGTTCTCCTGCAAGGGTTGAAGTACCATTAAAATCGTTAACGACAGATTGTACTCCGCAATTATCAGTAACTGTTACAGGGTCAAATTCTGTTCCAACAACAGTATAATAACACTGACCAGAATCAGTATTTCTTGTAGGTGGGGCAATACATGTTATTGTCGGATTTATTAAATCATCAACAACAATAGTTAAATTATCACTTCCAATACATCCATTGTTATCGGTGATTGTATAAGTTACATCGTAACTGCCAACGATAACACTTGTAAAATTAGGTGTTTGTATTGTTTTATTATCAAGTGAATCAGCATCTGTTCCTGTCCATGCATGCGAAAAAGCAGTTGCTCCCCCAAAAAATGTTGGATTTCCATCCAGTGCAAGAGGAACTCCTGGACAAGCATTTGCAGGGCGATCAGGAGGTAATATTGAAGCTGTTGGGTTTGCCAGTGAAGAAATAGTTACATCTGCATCACGCTTAAAACAATCATTGCCATCAATAGCATATACCCTATAAGTATCGGCTTGCAAACCATTAAATACTCCAGTAGCACTCAAGGTTGAGTCTGAATCACTGTTTCTTACAATGGCATATTTTAATGCAGGAGTTCCTCCAGTAGCACTAATAGTTATAGAGCCTGTATTAAATCCATTACAAGTATTTGTAAATGAAACTCCTGTTATATCTATTGAATCCGGAATAAAAGCATCATAACCAAATCCCTCTAAAAAATAAATCTCAGCATCTTTTACTCCATCGCAACCTAAAGCTCCTGTTACTAATACTTTATACCATCCTTGAGATACTCCTGTTAATATTTTATTTGCAGGATCACTTGTTGTTAAAGCATCCCATAACCCCGTTCCTGTATTATACTTAATCCATTGATATGAGTATGGAGTATTCGCTCCTGATGCATACGCTTCCAATTCAGCATCGCTTCCATTCCAACAAGTTAATCCAGAATTTACTCCAATAGAGTCTACATTTAAAACAGCGGGTTCAAAAACAACTATAGCTCCTCCCCCCGTACCTGTAGTTCCATCTTTATCAGTAATGTCAACAATATATATACCTCCAGGAAGTCCCGGACTATATTTAACAGGATTAAATGTATAACTCGTGCTTGCAATAGCCCCCGATGATTGTAAAAAACTATAAACACCAGATATTTTCTCATATAATACATAAGTAAAAGGGGATGTTCCTCCGGAAGTAATAACAGCCTCTATCGCACCATCCTCGGCACCATTACATGTAACATCAGTTTTATTAATCGAATAAGTAAATGCAGATTTTGTGCCTGGTTTAGAAAATAAATTATACTCCAGATTTCCCGGCTTAAATGCTTCTTTTAAATATCCCTTCTTAAATAATAACTGTGAGTTTTCAGCATTAAAATCAAGATTCTTATCTATCTGAAAATCCCAAGTGTTAACAGCAATTTCAGAATTTCCCAAATAAAGGGCTCTTGTGTCTGAACCTGAACCAACAAAATTATTCAGATTAATATTATAATCCTTGGTTTTAAAAGTCCCTGATTTTAAGTATAAATTACCATCAATGTTTATATCACTTTCTAATATATATTCTCCTTCAATGGCATCAATTATAATATTTGATTTGACATTAGATTTTAAAACAATTGTATTTATATAAGCTGATTTTAAAACAATATCACCATAAAACTCATTTTTAATGTTTTCAGCAATAATTAAAGATCCAAAAATGTTTAATTCGGCCTTTGTGTTATTTTTAAAAAGGAATGATTTGCTTTTTAAGACAGGGCTGTATTTATTAACATCCCAATTAAAGCTGTTACATTCAACAGCATCTTTAATTAAAACTGACTGATTAATTGTTGTAAATGAATTATCATCAAAAATTACATTATTTTCTTTTGTAGGTATTGAAGCTCCGGGTTCTCCACCAGAAGTTTCGGACCAATGATTTGTATCATTCCATGTTCCTGATCCGTTTATCCAATATCTGTCTTGCGTGAATGCGTTATTTATTGAAGCTACTACAATAAAAATCGTCAGAAAATAAAAAGTAAAATGTCTCAAATTTTTCGACATAGTGTATCGTTTTTGGCCAAATGTTAATAAAATACATGCAATGTTAATAAATTTTTACGGCTTGAGAGGAACTTTTGTTTCAAAAATATTAGTAGTATGGACTTTAGGGCTGTTTTTTTATTAACATCTAAATATCTTCCTTTTTTATTAAATGTGCTATCTGTTAATAACTTAGATAATCTTATTCAAATTATACAATCTCTTAACTCTGATCAAGCTCCTGAATTACAAATCGTTTTGTTATATATCGAACCGGATACCATGCTGCAAAATAGCCTATAGACACAACCGTTAGAAAGATCATTAAAAAATCTGTCCAAATAATTTTGATTGGATAGGCGTCTACAATAAAGGAACCCGAACTTCCTAGTTTTATTAATTCAAATCTTATTTGCAGCCAACAAATAAAGAATCCTGCGGCTAAACCAAATACAGCTCCTATAATTGTTATTAGCCAACCCTCCATTAAAAAGATGTTACGAATTGTTTTCAAATTTGCACCAAGACTCCGAAACGTAGAAATATCATCCTTTTTATCGATGATTAACATGGTTAGAGAACCTATAATATTAAATGAGGCAACAATAAGTATAAATGTTAAAATCAGAAATATGTAAAATTTTTCAGACTTCATGATTTTATAAAAACTTTCGTGTAATTGATAACGATTCTTAACCAGATAATCAGAACCTAAAATTTCCTGTATTTCGTTTTGTGCTTTATCAACATTAACTCCTTTATTCAATTTTATTTCCAGAGCACTAATCTGATTGCTGTAATCAAACAATTCACGGGCATAATCCAATGGAACTAAAATGTATTTTGTATCATACTCCTGCTGTATTCCGAATACTGCCGAAGGGAATATATAATTTCGATTAAAAGTCTGTTCAGGATTCATACTCATTTTTGCGTCCCTTTTAGGAACAAAAATTACAATGGGGTCAATATAATTCAAATTTAGCGACAGATAATAGGCAACCCCCTGTCCAACTACAGCATATGGCTGATTGTTGTGTTTCAGCACAAAATCACCTACAGTTAGCATGGAGTCAACACCTGAAACATTAGCAAAATTTTCACTTACACCCTTAACCGTTGCTATATATTGCTGGTCGCCATATTTTAACAATGCATTTTCTTCGAGCGTTTCTGTAATATCAAAAATTGATTCAAGATTTCTTATCTTAATAATATTTGGATCATCCAGAGAAAAAACTTTTCCGCTAGCCGGCATCACTTTCAGGTCAGGATCAAATGAATCGTTCATCGATTTGAGTAAATTATCCAGGCCATTAAAAGCAGAAAGGACAATTATTAGAGCAGCTGTACCAACCGTCACACCAACGATTGATATCATAGAAATAATATTAATTGCATTCTTCGATTTTTTTGCAATTAAATATCGTTTTGATATGTAGAAAGGGAAATTCAAATTTATTTGTATGCTTTAACAATTAGTCCTGTTCCTGTTTTATGCTTTAAATTAACATCAAAATAATTAAGTATAAACGAAACAGGGTAAGCAATAATATAATACAACGGCAAAATGATAAAAAACAATTTGCTTGCATTCAACAATAGAATTGGAAATTTCATAGACAACTTCCACGATATTTTGCCTGGTGCTCCATATGAATAGTTGGCCTCAACCCTGGAGAATCCGGCTTCCTTTAATTTATTCTCAATTTCAATGATGTTATAGCCATCGCGCACATGTTCATCGATAAATGAATGATCATCTTCATCGTGAACATCAGAGCCTCCCTGATCAGACGGAGTTGAAATTAAAACCAATCCTCCGTTTTTTAGTGATTTGTGGAAGTTTTTAAAAACCACAACATCTTCCAAAATATGTTCCATTACATCAACACTCAATATCAAATCATATTCTTCTGTTTTTGAAAACTTTGTTAAGTCTGCAAATTCAAATTTTACTTTTTCTGACTTATTTATTTGAGCAAAAAATTGATTGCAATCTTCAATTTGTTCCGTTTTTACATCTACACCCAGTATGTTCCAGTTTTTAGATTGTTTTGAAAGGCAATATGAGTATTGTCCAAATCCGGAACCGGCATCAAGAATATTTGCTTCATTTCTATGCTCTTTTTTCCACACGCGAATAGCCTTTTTAATATGCCAGGTTCGAAGCAATAATAAGTCTAACAGACCATAAAATAATTTTCGTAAAAACGGATTTTTATTAAAAACAATTCCCAGACTTCGTTTAATCGGATCGTATTTCATTTTAAATAAGCGTTTGGCTATTATTTATTGGCTTTTAGTCTATTTTAATAAATTATCTAAGTTTTCTATGTAATCGAGTGAATCATCCACAAAAAATGAAAGTGAGGGCACTTTTCTTAACTGATGTCTAACCCGTTTAGCTAAATCATATCTTATTTGTCCCTCAACACTATTTATATAATCGATAAATTCCTTTTTATCTTCAACCGGAAATAAGCTTAAATAAGCTCTAGCGCTTGATAAATCGGGAGAAATTCTAACTTTGGTAACCGTAATCATTTTACCTCTAAATAAATCATTCGTCCCTTTCTGAAAAATATCTCCTAAATCTCTTTGAAGCAATCTTTCAATTTTGCTTTGTCGTGTTGAACTCATATCTGATATCTCATTACATTTAAACCTTCAAAATTAGTGAAGTTTATTTAATTAATAGGTATTATTGTTTAGAATTCAAATATTAAGAATAATATCTTTTTAGAATTTATTAACTTTGCCAACTGCATTAAATAAAATTAGTGATGGACAAAAATTTATATGTATACAATACATTATCGAGAAAGAAAGAAATTTTTGAACCGATTAATCCACCATTTGTTGGAATATATGTTTGCGGACCAACTGTTTACAGCGATGTTCATTTAGGAAACAGCCGCACATTTATTTCATTCGATATTATTTATCGTTATTTGTTGCACTTAGGTTATAAAGTTCGATACGTTCGAAACATAACCGATGCAGGCCATTTAGAAGGCGATCGCGACGAAGGTGAAGATAAATTTGCAAAAAAAGCAAAGCTTGAACAACTTGAACCCATGGAAATTGTACAAAAATACACCATAGGTTTTCATGATGTAATGGCAATTTTTAATACTTTATCTCCGAGTATTGAACCAACAGCTACCGGCCATATCTCTGAACAAATTGAAATGATTAAAGAAATATTAGCCAATGGCTATGCATATGAGATTAATGGCACGGTATATTTTGATGTTGAAAAGTACAGTAAAGATTTTCCTTACGGTCAATTAACGAACCGAAAATTAGAAGATCTTTTAGAAGGCACACGTGAACTCGATGGACAAGATGAGAAAAAAGGGAGATTAGATTTTGCATTATGGATTCAGTCTAAACCAGAAACCTTGATGAAATGGCCATCACCCTGGGGTTGGGGATTCCCCGGCTGGCATATTGAATGTTCGGCAATGGGCAAAAAATATTTAGGCGAAACTTTTGATATTCATGGTGGAGGGATGGATTTACAGGCTACGCATCACACCAATGAAATTGCACAATCTCAAGCTTGCAGTAATACAGTACCGGTAAAATACTGGATGCACACAAACATGTTAACGGTTAATGGTGTTAGAATGTCGAAAAGTGCAGGCAATGGGTTTTTACCACACGAGTTATTTACCGGTAATCATCCTCTTTTAGAACGTGGATATTCACCTATGGTTGTGCGTTTTTTTATGGCTCAATCGCATTATCGAAGCACTTTAGATTTTTCTAATGAGGCTTTACAAGCTTCCGAAAAAGGATTTCAGAAATTGATGAAGGCTGGCGAAACCTTGAATAAATTAAAAGCAGAAAATGAATCAACAGTAAATATTGAAGAATTAAAAAACAATTGCTATGCAGCAATGAACGACGATTTTAACACACCCATATTAATTGCGCATTTGTTTGATGCTGTTCGAATTATTAATTCTGCCAATGATGGAAAAGAAAAAATTAACCAGACAGATTTAGAGAAATTAAAACTGGTTTATAAGTCATTTGTTTTTGATGTTCTGGGATTAAAAGAAGATAAAACCGAAAAATCAGGAGAGGGTCAGCTAACGAGTGATTTAATCGATTTCATTTTAAATCTTCGACTAGAGGCTAAAAAGAATAAAGATTTTTCAACTTCCGATAAAATCAGAGATGAATTAACAAAAAAGGGAGTTAAAATAAAAGATACCAAAGACGGATTTGAGTGGGAACTTGAAAATTGAATATCAGCATAAAAAAATGAAAAGCAGTGAATTGATTCGCTGCTTTTTTTGTTCACTTTCGTACATCTGGTGTATTACAAGCGTTCAGTTTTATACCGTTTTTCATAACACCACAAACGCCTTAATTACTGATTAACTTAACATTACATTCTTTGGCATAATCAATGTAATAAAGCAATCAAGAGCTTAAACTAATAGAAAGGAGCATGTTATGAAATCTCAAATAGGGTTTAAAATTAGAATCTTGAGTTTTTCAATCTTAATTTCTTGTATTGCTTACGGATTATCTGCCCAAGAAAAACATTCCAATCTGCTTTCACTAAATACCGAAATAGTTAGATTTAAAACTCTTCCAAAAACAAAAAGTGAATCTCAAAATAAACTGGCAATTCTAAATCATGGTGAAATTGTACAAGAAGAACAACAACTCGAAGTGTGGATGTTTAATAGAGCCTTCCTGCAAATAAAACACCGATTTGAATGGGAAAACGAACCCCTTGAAGAACCCCGCGAAATTGAAGACTGGATGAAAAACATTAAAATCAAAAGGATTGGTTGTGTTGATATATATTCCGATTTTGTTGAAAAGGACTGGATGCATGAACACAACTTTTTTATCTTATAGAAAATGTAACTATTTGTCTCCAAAAAACACCACATATCTCCAACTGTCGCATTTTTGCGGCAGTTTTATTTTGTCTTGATTTTTATGTAAATTTCGTGCATAAAACAATCTCCATGCACAACTTTTCTGCCGATAAAATATTTACCTTAAAAAGCAACAATCAGTTTAACGATATTGCTATTGAAATATTTAACGATCAGGCTGAAAACAATTTGGTTTATAAAGAATATCTTTTTCATTTGGGAGTGAATGTTTCTTCTGTAAAAAGAATTGAAGAAATCCCCTTTCTTCCTATTGAATTTTTTAAAACACATCAAGTAGTTTCCGGTACAGCAGAAATTCAGAAAACCTTCTATAGCAGTGGAACAACTGGAATGGAAAGAAGTAACCACCATTTAGCAGATATTTCTATTTACGAGAAAAGTTTTATTACTTCTTTTGAACAACAATATGGGAAAATAAGTAATTATTGCATTTTAGCTTTGCTCCCAACCTATCTTGAAAATGAAAGTTCTTCGTTGGTTTATATGGTTGATTATTTTATTAAGGAATCGGCTCATTCCGAGAGTGGTTTTTACCTTAACAATCATGAAGAATTAGCCAGTAAATTAAGATCATTAGCTAAAAGTAAAACAAAGATTCTTTTAATCGGAGTTTCTTATGCCCTGATTGATTTGGCCGAAAAATTTCCTGTGGATCTTTCCAACATAATCATTATGGAAACCGGAGGGATGAAGGGAAAAAGAAAAGAGCTAACCAAAAAAGAATTACATAACTATCTTTCTTCGCGGTTTGGTGTAACAACAATTCACTCTGAATATGGGATGACAGAGCTCCTGTCTCAAGCCTATTCAAAAGGACATGGTAAGTTTTATACACCACCCTGGATGAAAATCATGATTCGCGACACTTATGATCCTTTTTCTTACCTTGAAAATGGCAAGTCTGGTGGTATTAATGTTATTGATCTTGCCAATATCTATTCCTGTTCGTTTATTGAAACAAAAGATTTAGGAAGGATAAACGAAGACAAAAGTTTCGAAATTCTAGGAAGATTTGATTATAGTGATATTCGTGGCTGCAATTTAATGGTTACAGAATAAAGTTATTTTATACCTAATTTTTCTTTTATAATTTTTGGAATCGCATCCTTGTGCACCATTATTGCAATTGTATTTAATCGCAAAAAGCTTTCCGACATGTATAGATATCCACCAAGATCATTACTGTCATCTCCCCAGGAATTTTTTGTTTTATAATATATTGTTCCTTTTTGATCTTCCGCTAATCCTGTAATATGCATCAAATGATCATCAGTAGTGGTTAAATTATCAAATTCCAGCTGTCGATAATCAGCACTGACATCCTTTTCTTTTTGCGGAGATGTAAATTCAACTGTTCCTTCGGGAACTATGGCCACTTCGTTTTTATGCGAGAATCCTTCATATCCGACATCACCGTCCCAAACAAATGTATATCCGCTTTTTAAAGCCGAATTCATCACAGAGATAAATTCATCTAATGGCACATTATAGTAGTAATCGTGAGACCAGTTATCAGGTACTTCCAATATAATTTTAGAATACATTGGGTGATGTGTAAATGAAGTTAACTCAACATAATCATCTATATTAAACTTTTCTTTTTTTACAAAATCCAGGGGTGTAATTAATTCCTTATTCACTTCTGTTTTTTCAGGAATAATGCCTAAATAAGTATCTAAAACTGCCTGATATGCTTTAAACCAAACAGAAGTTAATTTTTTATTTGGTTTCGTAATAACAACTTCCAATATCGCTTTTAATATTTTATCCAGTTCGCGATGTTTATAATTACCGGGATCGTACTCATTTCCCGGATAAGCTTGTTGAGTGACAAATCCGTATTTTTTAATCTGATTTAGAACATCGTGTGCCTGCCCTCCTTCTCCGAAATTTGCCTTCCCTTGATATCGAACATAATCTAAGGCTTTTTCTTCATAAGCAAAGCGAACAAAATACATCTCAGACAAGTCATATTCATGCTTATTTAAACGTAAAAGTTCAGCTTCAATGAAGGATGTTGTTGAGAAACTCCAGCAAGTTCCAGTATTTTGCTGATCTTTAACAGAACTTACCTGTATGTTTGTAATATCTGTAAATTTATATCCTACCGGTTCTTCCTGTGCAAAAAGATGAAGAGATAAAAATAAAATAAATATAATTCCAAATAGGTTTTTAGTTTTCATATTAGTCTGTTTTTTCATTAGTATAATTTGTTACTCCTCCTGAAACAATAAACTTCATAACATCAGACGGAGGGGCGTCTATTTTTTTTACATGCTCGGCCGGAACAATAAATAACTCACCAGAAAAATTATACGAATGGGGAAAATAAACAGCAACTTTATTACCCTCAACGCCCAGATTAGAAACATCTTCCTGGGTTATAAATCCAAGTTTTTCAAGATCCGAAATAAGGTTTACCTTAACTAAAACAGGTTGGTTAAACTTTTTTTCTTTACCCACAAATGCAGAAAGCAAATCTTTTATAGATGAGTAGATAACTTTAACCAATGGTGCTTTATTAATAAAATGATTTATCAAATTTTTAATTGGCCTTGCAATAATTGTTTGCCCCAATAAACCCAACAATGCAACAAAAAGAAAAACAATAATTAAACTTAATCCGGGTATATTTATATGCAGTATGGAGTATAAGGCCGGTTTAAAAAGTCCATCAAGAAAAATAAATATTTTATATAAAATGTAAATTGTTATTCCTAGAGGAGCAATATATAAAAGGCCCTGAAAGAAATAAGCCAGTAATCGTTTCATTTGTGTTACTTCCTGTTTTAGTAGTTATGATTTGAAATTTTAGTAAAGGTATAATTTATTTACAAGTTATTTAATTCTTGTTTTTATAAAATTAAGAGATCAAAATGTAAGACCATTTAAATGAATAATTGTTTATTTTTGAATCAACTCATTACATCCATATTAAAACATGAATATTGAAGAGATTAGAGAATATTGTTTGGCAAAACCTGCCGTAACGGAGAGTTTTCCCTTTGATGAAGTAACTCTTGTTTTTAAAGTAATGAATAAGATGTTTGCTTTGGTTAGCCTTGATGGTGATTTAAGTATTAATCTGAAATGCGATCCGGAGAAGGCAATTTTTTTAAGAGATCAATACCCCTCGGTAACACCGGGTTATCATATGAATAAGAAACATTGGAATTCTATTCTTGTTAACAGCTTTATTTCCGAAAAAATATTAAATGAATGGATTGATCATTCATATAATTTAGTTGTGAGCTCTTTACCCAGAAAATTGCAGTTAGAAATACAAAGCTGTGGAAAATAAAACAAGAGAAATTAATCCAAACCTATTTTTGTTCGACAACTAGTACAAAGGTGTTGTTCTTTCTGATCAATATCTTCAACGTAGGTGCTTGATCGCATAACACAAATTGGATTTTGACAGTGAATTAAACCGAACATGTGTCCTGCTTCGTGAATGATAACTTTTTTTAAGCGTTCGTTAAGAAGCTTTTCGTTTTTTTCGAGACCATAAAGCTCATTTCTTAATCGATAAGGTGAGACAATTCCCGCATTACCATTTAAAATTGCCTGACCGAAAATATAAGTCAGAATGGGAATAAACAAATCTACTTTAAAGAGTCCTATTTTTTTAAAAGAATTTGGGAAAAACAATTCCGAGACCACTTTAAGTAATGAATTAGCATCGTACTGTCGGCGACCCGGATAGTAAAAATTGCTTATATCAAAATCCTTCTTTTCAAAAATAACCGGATAATGAAACTCACGAAAAATATCTTCATTAATGTTATCAATAAGGTCTTTTTCAAAATGATCGCATGATATTAATATGATGCCTGGCTTTTTCAATCAGAGGTTTTGGTTAAGAATAATATGTTGGAATTTGATTTTACGCTATTTAAATAAATTTGATTTGTTCCTCACAAAACTCTTTATTTGTTCTGCGTTAAATCATATTTTTTAATCTTATTATACAGCGTAGCTCTATCAACTCCAAGTGCTTTTGCCGATCGTGAAATATTCCAATCATAATTATTCAGGATAGTTGAGATATGTTTTCTTTCAAGTTCATCCAAACTTTCAATCGAACTATGAGCTACTTCTTTTCCCAGAGGAAGATCTTTCAATTTAATTTCTTTTCCATTGCCAATAACAATGGCCCGTTCAATCATATTCTCTAATTCGCGCACATTTCCGGGAAATTCAAATTCTTCGAGCTGTTTTAATGCTGCGGGTTCAATTGATATCAGATCTCTGCTCATTGAAGTACAATATTTTTTTATAAAATAATGAGCAAGCAGAGGGATGTCTTCAGTCCTTTCCCGTAAAGGAGGAACCTGGATATTTACTACGTTCAGTCTATAATATAAATCTTCCCGAAAAGTACCACTATTTACCATGCTTTTCAGATCTCTGTTTGTAGCACAAATTACCCTGAAATCCGAGGAGATTTCTTTATTCCCTCCAACCCTTACAAAGGTTTTTGATTCGAGAACACGAAGCAACTCAACCTGCATTTTAGGGGAGATTGTAGCAATTTCATCAAGAAAAATTGTTCCTCCATCGGCCATTTCGAATCGCCCTTTTCGGTTGAAGGTAGCTCCGGTAAATGCTCCTTTCTCGTGTCCAAAAAGCTCGCTTTCAAGTAAACTTTCAGTTAATGCACCACAATGTACACTTACCAAAGGGAAATACTTTCGTGGCGAATTGGAATGTATTGCACGAGCAATTAATTCTTTTCCTGTTCCGCTTTCTCCGGTAATAATAACCGAAGAGTTCGATTGAGCAACACTTTCTACTTCTTTAAGAACTTTTTTTAGGGCTTCACTCTCTCCAACCAAATCTTCAACATTATCAAGAAAAGATATTTTATTTTTCAAGTTCTCATTTTCAGCTTTTAAAGCTATTTGAGCAGAAGCATTTCTAATTAGGTGCGATAAATCATCCGGATCAAAAGGTTTCGTAACATAATCGTATGCTCCTTCCTTTAAAGCCTGTACTGCAGTATCCACAGATGCAAAAGCGGTCATGATTATAAAGATGGGATTTTTATTAAGTGTTTTAATTCTTCTGTGCATCTCCATTCCGTCCATGCCGGGCATTTTGATGTCAGCCAATATGATGTCAAAATCTTTAGATTGTACGATTGATAGTGCTTTCTTTGCATTCTCGGCACATTCAACATAATAACCATCATCTATAAACCAACTATAAAGGGAATCCCTTACAGATTCTTCGTCATCAACTATTAATATGGAAACTTTTTCGTTCATTTTACTTTTCTTTAATCTTTTTTAAGTGGAAATGTAATTGATATCGTTGTTCCTGTTCCAGGTTCTGAGTCGACTTCTATGCTCCCTTTATGATTTTCTATAATCCCGTGCACAATTGAAAGGCCTAAACCTATTCCACTTGCATCACCTTTCGTTGAGAAAAAGGGTTCAAATATGTGAGGAATATCCTGAGGTGCTATTCCATTACCGTTATCAATAATCTTGAACTCTATTTCATCATTGTTGGGATTAGTGGTTCTGATTATAATTTCTCCATGCTCACGAATCGCTTCCGAAGCATTTACCAGTAAAGCAACACAGGCCTGTTTTATCTGATTTGGGCTACAATAAATCTGGTCTGAAGTTGCTTTAAAATCGGTGATAAAATTTATGCCAGCAATTTTTATTGAATGGGTCATTAAATTATACGTTGCTTCCAATAGCTGATGCAGGTTGGTTACAATAAAATCATCCTGTCCCTTACGGGAAAAATCAAGCAAGCCTTTTACAATATCGCCACAGCGCTTAGTTTCCGTTTCAATAAACTTAAGGTGTTTTAGAATCGACTCTTTCTTGGGATGATAAAAATCCTGACCATTTAATTGTTTATATATTAATTTCGTGAACACTAAAATCCCGGATAGAGGATTGTTAATTTCATGAGCAACCGATGAGGATAATTTGCCCAACGATGCAATTCTTTCGACATGTATAAGTTCATTTTGAGCTTCAGACAGTTCTTCGGTTTTTTTCTGAACCTTATATTCCAGTTGATGCGACCAGTTTTGTAATTCTTTCGCTGCTGTTTCAATATTATCAAGCATGTTATTAAAAGCAAAAGACACTTTCTTTAAATCATGTAGAAGATCTGGCTTAATCTCAAGCCTCATACTTTTATCACCTTGCGAAACTGCTTCGCTGGCTTTAATAATAGAGTTAAGCGGGTCTTTTATCTTTTTTCGTGTAAAAATAATAAGAATCGTTAGCAGCAAACTTGTTATTAGTGTTGCTAACAGAAAAAAGTTTGTAGATGATTTATGAACAAACGAATCAAGATCCCTTAATGGTAATTTTATAATAAGTGATCCAAGAACTTCTTCATTTTCGCCGTGTGCATGGCACGCTGATGTATAACATGATTCTTCGTTTAGAATAGGTTTTCGGATAACCAAATGTCTTTCGTTTATAATATTCCCAAATTGGTCGCAATTATGATTCTCTCCAATAATCCTATATGATTGCACCTTTGGAGAAAACATTGAATTTAGATTTTCATGGCATTCTTTACAATTTGGGTTACAAACAGATTTTTTCAATTCTGCAACAGAAGTATATGCCAGGCTATCTTTATTATCATACATATTAACCTCGTCAATACCAGACATCGTGCTAATAACATCCAGTGTTCTCTGGAGCATTGCTTTATCATTTTCGAGCATTGAATAGTATAAAGCTCCCTCTACAATAGAGCTAATATTACTTCCGTTTTGTCGAACTGTAGTATTAAAAAAATTGGAGTAGACCGAACGAAAAACAATGTTGAAAAGAATAAAAAGAACTATTAAAGCCCCTGTAATTATAAAAACTACCCGACCATAAATCGAAGACCTGATTCTGGTATACTTTATTAGTGTTTCGTTTTCCAGTATTTTCTTAACGAATCTCTTTAAACGCTTAGCCATATTAAAATCAAATATTAGTTACTCTATTAAATTTGGTATAAAGTAGAAGCCGTTTTAAGAGTTTATCATCTTTTCATATAAATCATTTACCAGGCAATTTTTGTATTCTTGCCCTAAAAAGGGCAAGTTACAAAAAAGCTCTTAATCAGAATTATATATCTTAATGTTCTTTAACCTATTTGGTCCAGAAACTTTGTTTGAAAATCTTGCCAGGCTTCATTTGGCATTCCGGACAACGGGTTATCAGACAACTCTCCTCCTTCTTGCATAATTACCATCGATGGCTCCTTACTGATTTCTTTCATTGTTACAGCCACAAAATCTTTTACCCTTTCGAGTTCCCTTTTTGACCATTCAATTGCATCCTCAGCAAATAAACAGGAGTTCGTTTCTGCAATCCACTTCTCTGGTTTAATTTTAAAAATCCAGCCTTTTCCATAAGGATCTTCGTTTATGATTTCAGGGTTTTTGCTTAAAGAATTATTAACCTTTTGTATCTCTCCCGAAATGGGGGACGATATTTTTAAGTGTTTACCATCCTGCATAATATCAGCTATTAGGTCACCTTTGTTTACCTTTTCACCAACAACTTTAAGGTTATTTATTTTTACTCCACCGGTAATATGCAATAAAAGATCGTTCAACCCCACCGAAGCATAACCCGATTTTTCCATATGGGTCCAGGTGTGATTTTTGCTATAGAACAGTCCCTGAGGTATTCTTAGAATATTTTCGGATAATACCCCGATAACATCCTGAACTTTCGCTTTCATTTTTAATGGTTTATTTAATGATCTCCAAAAGGGGATTATCAATAAAAGAAAGCATATGATTACAAGGTATTCAATACCTTTTGTCTCAAAAATATTTGTATATGTAAAACCATCCATTTTATTTAGTTTTTAATTTTTTTAATCGTTCTCTTCTACCCACGAAGGTGATTCACTGAGAACAGGCAATCGTCTGACAATCCACCTGAAGATCCAAATCTCAATGAAAAGCACTGTGAGTGTTACAACAATCTCCATCCATGATGGATAATAAGGGTTAGCGGCATCCCATCGAAAACCGATTATCGTTACGTTAAGTCTGTTTATTATAATACCAATCATTGTAATAATAGAGGCGAGCTTTATCAGGAATAAATTATTCGCTCTAAAACTAAAATAATATAGCATCATTGGTAAAAGAACAAATCCGATCATTTCAGTAAGATACCAGTAGCCCATTGGAGTATCAATAAAATTCCAACGCTTACCATGAATAAACGTAAGGATTTGCATGAAAAAATAAACAAACATGGTGACTGCACAAATCTTTGATAATCCGTGCAATATTCCATTATGAGCTTTATGATTTTTTTCACTAATCTGATCGCTAAATACTTTTTGACTGATTGATCCCTCGAAAATCACCATTGATAATCCGGCAAAAATACTTGACACAAAAAACAATATTGGAATAAATTCAGAATACCATAAAGGATGTATTTTTTCTTTTGCCATGAGATATAGGGCTCCTAATCCTGATTGGTGAAGTGTTGAAAGAGTAATACCAAATATTACCGCAGCAATAGTCATGCTTGATAATATCTTTCTCGCTCGTTTAGCCCCAATCCATTCTGCTATAGCTGGTGAAAACTCAATTAGCTGTGCAATCATATATAACATAAAATGCCAGGCTACAAGAAAAAGAACTGAGCTTACTCCGAAATTGTTTCCAATAATAGGATTTATAACATTCCATGGTTTTCCTAGATCCAGAAGAAGAGCTCCCGCATAAAATACATAGGCTAGAAATCCATTTAATACTGTTACTCTAACAATGGAATGATACTTTTTAATATTCAGAATGTATACCATAAACGTTATAACATATGCTCCTCCGGCAAATGCAACACCCGTTACCACATCGAAGCCTATCCACAGGCCCCAGGGAACCTCCTGGGTCAGATTAGTGACAGAGCCAATTCCATAAATAAAACGAATGACAATTAGCACCAGACCAATCAAGATAATTGGAACAGATATGATATTAAATGGAGTAAAATACTTTCCTCTTGGTTTTAATTCTGAAACTAAAAATTTCCAGACCGGTTTGCCATCGTTATCTTTGGCTAATATTTGCTCTGTATTAATCATTTTCTTCTTGGTTTTGATTATTCTTAGTTGCTTTAAACATTCCAAGCAATACTGCTGGCCATAGTATAAATATGGAAGGAACGCTGTATAAAAATCCCTTGGTTAATTCAGGATATGATTTTTTTTGAAGAGATGTGTTAAGTCCCAATTCTTCAAAAGGCACTGCAGAGATATAAAGAACACCTGTTCCTCCGGCCTCGTGCTCACCATATATTCCATCATAATAAAGATCAGGATCATTATTTATTCTTCTTCGGGCTTCAGCAATCAATTCACGCCTTGTGCCAAAAGTTAATGCCTCTGCAGGACAGTTTTCAACACATGCTGGAACCGATCCTTCATTTACTCGATCAAAACACATATCACACTTTATAATTTTAGGATTGGAGCTGTGATATTCGAACTTTGGAACATCGTAAGGACATGATACCATACAATAACGACATCCCATACACTTGTCTTCTCTCCAAATCACAGGGCCTTCTTTTGTTTTAAACATAGCCTGAGTTAAACAGGCCGATGCACAGGCCGGTTCGTTACAATGCATACACTGTGTTTTTACAAGCATGGCATCTTTGGTAGTTTCATAAAGATTGACAACTGTGCGTCGAGTTTCATTTGTTTTTCGCACAATATCAGGGTTTGGTTCATCAACAGGTTCTGGTAATCCATGTGTTTTTGCACAAACAATCTCACATTCCTGACAACCCACACAACGTGTTGAGTCGTAAAGTATTCCAACAAACTCTGTTTGATCTTCATTTTCGAGTTCCGGTTGATCTGCTTTTGTTTGCCTGGCATTTAGTTTTCCACCAAATGCGAGTGAAACGCCTGTCAAACCAAGTACTTTAAAAAAATCTAGTCGATTTATTCCCATATCAATACTGTATTTATGGTTTGTAATTTTTTATTTTTCTCTATTCATAAATCTTATCTGAAATTCTTCCCAAATGACTGGCCCAAAACTTTCCATTACTCCATCATTTAGTTCCCCTCCATCTTGAATTACTTGTTGGAACTGGTTAGTTACTTCCAGTTTTAAAAAAGAAGAAAAGAAATTTTTTAAGCGTGCAAACTCACTGTTAAGCCATATTTTATAAGTCTCGCCCATAAAATAGGTCTTAATTTCTTTCAGCCAGCTGGGAGATTCTATAAGATATACCCAACCCTCAGAGTAAGGTGAAGCATTTATTGCAGTCGAATTCGTATTAAGTTTATCATTAACTTCTTTAATTTTTCCTGAAATAGGCGAGTTAATACTTAATTGCTTACCGTGTTGAATTAAAGTAAGAAATGGGTCTCCCTTTTTAATGTAATCTCCCGGGTTTTTCATTTTTACGCTTGTTATTTGACCCGTGATA
>KB228775.1_pt98 | contig 19476 bp, 18 predicted proteins | sample 524768 | NCBI WGS metagenome assembly AMQJ01 (sample SAMN00998488, study PRJNA167727) | sediment metagenome | isolation source: subsurface aquifer sediment | place: USA: Rifle, Colorado | collected Aug-2009
AGAGATCTCAAATGCTGTAGATCTTGAAGCTCTTGCAAATCATAGAGGTTCTTCGTTCGGTCAGAGGATTACGCCGCAAACTTCACAGATTGATTTTGAAAACAATCTCGCTTATGCAATGATTCAAAAGATAGAACAGGGAGCGGACTATCTTGTTTTTGAGGATGAGGGAAAACATATCGGCTCCGTTTTTATGCCAAATAGTTTTATTTCGGTAATGCAAGAAGCACCTCTGCTTGTTTTAGAGACTCCAATGAATGAGAGAGTTGAGATAACGCTTAGAGAGTATGTCATGGAAGCACAAAATATTTACGGCGCAGAGGGTTTTCTTGAATGGGAAAATAGTATAAAAAACTCTATGAAACGGATAGAAAAACGGCTTGGAGGCGAGAAATACAGAGTAGTCTCTTCTCTATTTGAAGATGCATTCCATGAACAGATAAAAAGCGGCTCATATGAGAAGTATAAAGATTGGGTAGAGTATCTTTTACGGGAGTATTACGACCCTATGTACGATTATCAGATAGAAAAACGCTCTCAAAGAGTCGTACTCCGCGGCACAGCCTCGGAAGTAAAAGAGTATATAAAAAACCTCTCTATTTAGAAGAGCCAAACTCGCCTGATGGCTCTTGGTAGAGTTTTAAATCAAACTCTCTAAGGGCAACTAAAAGGTGGTCAAAAATATCTGACTGAATCTGCTCATACTCTGCCCATTTGTTTTTGTTGCTAAAAGCATACACTTCAAGAGGAACTCCTTTTGAAGTCTGCTCAAGCTGTCTTACTATAAATGTAAAGTTTTTGCTGTCAATATTTGGATTGCTCTGTACATATCTCTTCATGTACTCCCTAAAAGTACCTATGTTGGTAAGTTTTCTTTTGTTTAGCGTAATCTCTGCAGTAGTATCCACCACCGCTGATTTTTCATCTAAATAATCTCTGATGAGATCTATGCTTTTAAGTTTTTCCAAAAGTTGCGGTGTGCAAAAGTGTATGGAGTTTGAATCTATAAAGATAGATCTCTTTATGCGTCTTCCTCCGCTCTCTGCCATCCCACGCCAGTTTTTAAATGAGTTTTCCATAAATTTGTAGGTTGGAATCGTAACAATCGTTTTATCCCAATTTTGAACCTTTACAGAGTGCAGGGCAATATCAATGACTTCTCCGTCAGCTCCAAAGTTTTGGGCTTCAATCCAATCTCCTACTTTGAAGAGATCGTTAGCAACGATTTGTATACTTGCAATAAGAGATAAAATAGTATCTCTGAAAATAAACATCAAGACAGCCGTAAATGCTCCTACACCGCTCAGAACATGTAAGAGAGAGATGTCAAAAAGGATGCAAAGAGCTATTATCGCACCTAAAATATATGCGAGTAATTTAAATAGTTGAATATACCCTTTTATAGGTTTGTCTTTGGATATTTCAAATGTATTGTAAATCTCCAAAACAGCAGATAAAAGGCTGTCAATCACTTTTATAATAACGATAATTATCCAAAACCCGATAATCTGGGAGACGATACTGCTTATATTCTGCGGATAAAATTTTGAAAAATAAAGAAGAATTAGCGGCGGAATAATATAGGCAAGCTCTTCAAAAAACTTTGTTTTTATAAGCGTATCATCCCACTTGGATTTTGTTTTAAAAATCAATTTATGTATAACTTTTATAACATATTTTTTGGCTATTAAATAACCTATAATTGAGATAATAATACTCAAACTTATGAGAAGAGAGTACTCTAAGATGGGGTTAAAATCAATACGATTTATAAAATTTTGCATCTGTTTTCCTCTATAATTGAGGCTACTCTTTTTGAACTGCCGTGTTGCAAATAGTCCCTTAGTGTTTTTGAATCCTCTAAAAATCTGCTTCTATCAAACTCTTTGTAAGCCTTTAGAAGGTTTTGCAGAGTAACATTTTCTTGAATAAACTCTGGATGCATAGCTCTTTTTTTAAACTTTTCAAACATTATATTGCCAAGCCCTATATACTCAAGTTTCACAAGTCTGCTTGCTATAAAGTAGTCCAGCGGTTTTGCTATATATGTAAGGATGAACGGTATTCCAATGAGAGCAGCCTCCAAAGTGGCAGTTCCGCTGCAAATAAAAGCAAAATCAGCTTCAAGAAGCGTTTTGTGTGCATCATGAGCTATCTCAAATCCCTCAAGGTCGCCATAAAGTTCTTTTACATCATCTTCTGTAAAGTGTTTTGGAATAATGATTGTAGAGCTGATATCAAGCTTTTTTTGAAGCGCTTTAAATATCGGCATCAGTTTTCTAATCTCGCCTTTTCTGCTTCCTGGCATAAAAGCGATATGTTTGACTTCGTCTTTTAACTCATCTTTAAACTTATGTATCTGATCCAAGAGCGGATGTCCGACATATTCAATAGGTGCATTTTTTGAGTAGTACTCTTTTTCAAACGGAAGAATTGAAGCTAGATGATCTATGGTTTTTTCTAAAACAGGAATCCGTTTTCTCTTCCATGCCCATGCTTGAGGCAGAATGTAGTAGATTATCTCTTTTTCAGGGTACTTTTTTTTAATTTTTTTGGCAAGTGGAAGGTTAAAGCCTGATGAGTCTATAAGCAGGATTTTATCCGCATCTTCTGCTAAATCAACCATTTTGTTATTTAGCTTTATAAAAAATCTAAGTTTTTTGATTGCATCTACAAAGCCCATAATAGCCAAACTTCTGAGATCTATAATGCTCTCTCCCAGCTCTTTGTCAAATATTCCTATAAACTCTACATCACTGCTTAGCTCTTGTTTAAGAGATTTAAGATGAACGTTTGCCGAGTGTTCAAGTGCGCTAACTAAAATCTTCATGAACCGCCGTCTCCTTGTGTATGATATTTGTCGTCATATTTTTTTTCATTCTTTTCCTCTACATATTCATTCATGTAAATAGTTAAATTTTCAATGTCCTCATCACTCAATCCGAGTGCAAAAGGTATCATCATCTCTTGTTGCTGGTTATCCGAGATTTTAGATCTAAATCGTTTTAGTTTATATTTCATATACCCTTTTGCGCGGTTTGCAAGGTATGGATATTGGTGCATACCCTCAAGCTTCGACCCATGACAGCTAAAACAGCCTTTTTGCATATAGAGCCGCTTTCCAGATTCGTAAGCCGTTGAGGCTTCCATGGACGATAACAGTAAAAATAGTAAAAATAGATAACGCACTTTAAAACCTTTGTAAAATTTGATTATTTCTAATTTTGTGTAATATATTTACTTAAAGTAGCAAAAAAATTCTCTATATTTATCGGCTTGATAAGATGTTCATTCATTCCTGCTTTTTTTGTTTTTTCTATCTCTTCAACCATCGCATTTGCCGTAAGAGCTATGATAGGAATCTCTTTGTCAATCTCTCTGATAATCCTAGTCGCTTCATATCCGTCCATTACAGGCATCTGTATATCCATAAGAATAATCTCATATTTGCCTATTTGAAACATCTCTACGGCTTCTTTTCCGTTTTTGGCAATATCAATCTCTTTTACACAATCTTCTAAAAGCCCTAAAAGTACGAGCTGGTTTGTTAGATTGTCTTCTACAACAAGTATCTTATTTGCGTTAAAAACATTTTCATTTAAGTCTGTTTTTTTATCTTCATGTTTTAGATGATTCGATTTTACTTCTTTGAGTCTAAGTTCAAAGATAAAATTACTGCCGACTCCTTCTTTGCTATAAACCCAAATTTTTCCGCCCATAAGTTCGACAAGTTGTTTTGATATAGCAAGTCCCAACCCTGTTCCGCCATATTTTCTAGTTGTTGAACTATCCGCTTGAGAGAATGAGATAAAGAGTTTTTTTTGCTCCTTCTCACTTAGTCCGATTCCGGAATCTTTGACTTCAAAGCGCAGCATAGAATTATCTGCTTTAGATATATCTATATTTATGGCGCCTTGTTCGGTAAATTTTATAGCATTGCCTATAAGGTTTGTAAGAACTTGAGAGATCCTCATACCATCTCCGATAAAGTTTTTCCCCACATTATCTGCATAATTTAAATTGATATTGATATTTTTTTTATTTGCAATAAACTCCAGCGGCGTTATGAGATGATTTATGGTTTGGTAAAGGTTAAATTCTATTTTTTCAATGGTTAATTTTCCTGCTTCAATTTTTGAAAAATCTAAAATATCGTTGATAATACCCAAAAGTGATTTGGCAGAGTTGTCAATTTTTTCTAAATAGCTTCTCTGTTTTTTTGTTAATTTTGTTTGCAAAAGCAAGTAACTCATACCGATAACACCATTAATCGGTGTTCGAATCTCATGTGACATATTTGCTAAAAATTGGGATTTTGCTTGTGTCGCTTTTTGTGCTTTTGTTTTTTCATTCTCTAACTCTTTTGTTCGCTCTTTAACCTGAATTTCAAGGTTCATACGATGTTTTATATTTGAGTAGATAACGATGGATAAAAGAAGCAAACCCAAAAAAGCGGCACTGTTTATCCATAGATACTCACTGAGCATCTCTTGAAGATATTGGTTATTTGTGTAGGTGACTAAATAGGCAACAATATTTTGGTCTATAACATTTTTTACAGGTAAAAAGGAGACGATATAAGTTGCGTCTTCGACATTATGGTAGAGAGCAAAAGAGTTTCCTTGTTTAATTTTTGATGCGATTGTATCTTTTAGTTCCAAATTGATTTTTCTTTTGTGTCCGGCTATTGCAGCGTCACTTTTTGCAAATAAAAAATCTTTATGTTCAATACTCTCTATATAGTCTTGTTCCATCTCCTCTTTATCGAGGTTTGAGCTAAAAACATTTTTTTTGATTATAAAATGGGTATCAGTATTGTGAAGAGTAATCATGTTGTCTTGCATGCTTTGGGATGCAAACGACAGCTCGACACTTCCTAAAAACTCATTTTCGTAAAAGAGAGGAAAAATATTGCGATAGGCATGTGATACTCTGCCTTGTTCAAATCCGCTTATAGGTTTCATATTTGAATTTACATATGCAAAAGAGTATCGAACATGGGAGAGATCATCATCATGCAGATTCGGTTGATGCACTCTTAAAAAAGATGTGTTATCTGAAAATGAGAATTGAATGATATTTACACCCACATTTTTAAGATCATCGTAGTGCGGTTTCATTTCATGATAAAGCATTGTGCGATACATATTTTTATATTCTTGATTTTGTGCATTTTTTGCTTTATAAAAGAGGTTTATGATACGAGTGTTGTTGAAAACTTCATTATTAATAATATTTGAGATTACATGATATCTCTCAATAACAACATTGTAGTTGTGTTCCAGATTTATTATCTGCTGATTTAAAAGAAGCCTGATACGTGAATCTTTATCGGTTGTCGTAATTATGTAAACGCTCGAGTAGAGAAATAAGAATAGTACTACGATAAAAACTCGAATCATATTTAATGAATACCGCAAATAATAGCCCCTCTTCACAGATTTACTCCCTAAAGTATAACCTAAATTCACTAAAGGCTTATAAAAAAAATCTATTTTATAAGCCTTTATAAATTATAATTTTACCAATATGTCAAAGGTTGAAGAGATGGTAATAAAAAACGCGATAGTTTGTGATATAGACGGTGAGAGAGAGGTTGATGTCTGCATAGAAAATGGCATTATTACTCAAATAGGCTCAAATCTCAACGGTGAGGAGATTATAGACGCAAAAGGTCTCTATTTTATGCCTCTTTTGGTGGATACAAATATAAGAGTTCAAGATTCAGCCCTTAATGCTAAAAATATAAAAGCTATCTCTGATGAAGCACTTAGTGGCGGAATAGGGCATATAGTTTTAAACCCAAACAGCACTCCGGCGATAGATAATGAGATAGTTTTAGAGTTCGCTCAAAACGGACTGCATGATTTAAGCGGTGCCAAAGTAGATCTTATGATAAACGCTCTAAGAGAAGATGCAACGCTTAGCAATATCGCAATATTGTTGAAGCGTGGAGCGGTTGTGCCATATATGAGTACCATTGCAAAAAATGATTTGGCTATCAAGATTGCACAGTATTGCCAAATGTATGACGTAACTCTTTTTTGTAAAGCGGAGGATAACTCACTTATCTCAAGCGGTGTTATGCTTGAAGGTGACGTAAGCTCAAAACTCGGGCTTGCAGGCATACCTGATCTTAGCGAAGTTCTACATGTATCCCGTATGATAGAGATAGCAAGACATTTCAAAATTAAAATTCTCTTTAAGTCTATTGCTTCGCCTCGCTCAATTTATCTAATTGATAAAGCAAAAAAAGATGGAGTAAGCGTTACATGTGAGGTCTCTATTCACCATTTGTTAAATTCAGACGAGGCTTGTAAAAACTTTAATACTACGGCAAAATTAAATCCTCCTTTAGCGAGTCAGAGCGATAGAATAGAGCTAATGGAAGCTCTGAAAAACTCTCAAATAGATATTTTAACAACTCTTCATCAGCCAAGCTCTCCCGTAAATAAAGAGGTTGCATTTTATGATGCGGCATATGGGTGTGAGGGACTAAAAAATGCAATGAGTCTCTACTATACAAAACTTGTAAAAAGCGGTATCGTCTCTATGAAAGAGCTTGTTAGGCTTTGCGTAAAAAATCCATCAGATGCTATAAAAGAGGAGTGTGGAGAGATAAAAGTAGGGCAAAAAGCAAATGCCATGCTTTTTGATCCTGCTAAAGTTGTTACAATGGATGAAAAACTCTCTCTTTATGACGGCGAAGCACTATACGGTGAAATTAAAAGGATTTTTTATTAAGAATATGATAACATTCCAAAAAAATTAAGGAATGCAAAATGTTACATGAATATCGCGATATTATTACTCACATGAAAGAAAATGAGGCTGCAAACGCTCACTTTTTAAAAATATTTCACAAGCATAACGAGCTTGACGACCAAATAACAAAGGCTGAAAAGGGTGATACTCTATTAACAGATCTTGAGCTAGAGACCCTTAAAAAAGAGAAACTACTTTTAAAAGATGAAGCTTATGCAATTATATTAAAATATAAAAAAGAGCACAATCTATAATCCATCTTTCGATGGGTTATAAAACTCTAAAATCTGAAAAAAATCAACTTCTTTTTGCGTAGAACTCTGCTTTAAACTCGCTGTACCTATCTTCTAAAATCGCTTCTCTTGCTTTTCTCATTAGATTTAAATAGTAATGCAAGTTATGAATGGTTGCAAGTCTAAAATATGTTATTTCACGAGCACGGAAAAGATGGTTGAGGTATGCTCTTGAGTATCTTTTGCATGCAAGACAATCGCACTCGCTATCAATCGGCAATGAATCATCTTTATAAGACGCACCTTTGATGTTTAATCTTCCAAAAGATGTAAAAAGAGTTCCGTTTCTTGCGTTTCGTGTGGGCATAACACAGTCAAACATATCGATGCCTCTCTCGATGTTTTCTATCAAATCTTCAGGAGTTCCAACACCCATGAGGTAACGAGGTTTATCAAGCGGCATATACTGCACGGTGTGTTCGACTGTGTTGTACATCTCTTGATTTAACTCGCCGACACTTAAGCCTCCTATGGCAAAACCGTCAAAATCAAGCTCGCAAAGCTCCGTCGCACTCTTTGTTCTAAATGCTTTGTCCGTTCCGCCTTGGATGATTGCAAATATATTTTGTTCCAAGCCGATACCCTCTTTTTGTTTTGCTCTAAAATACTCAATACTCTCTTTTGCCCATGCAGTCGTTCTCTCAATGCTTAGCGCAATGCGCTCCTGAGTTGCAGGAAGTGCGACTAAATCATCTAAAATCATCATGATGTCAGAGCCGAGATTGTGCTGAATATCTATAACTTTTTTTGGCGTAAAGAAGTGTTTGCTTCCGTCTATGTGAGAGCGAAACTCAATGCCGTTTTGTGAAGCTTTGGATATGTCGCTAAGGCTAAATGCCTGAAAACCGCCGCTGTCAGTTAAAAAGCTTTTAGGGTAGGTTGTAAAGCCATGAAGTTTGCCCATCTTAGCGACTGTTTCATCTCCGGGACGAAGATACATGTGGTAGGTGTTTGCCAAAATTATCTCAGCTCCCAGCAAATCTACTACATCTTGCATGTCGAGTGATTTAACGCTGCCAAGAGTTCCAACAGGCATAAAAACAGGTGTTGTTATCGTTGAGTGAGCTGTTTTGATTGTACATGCACGAGCATTCTTTGATGTGGCTTCTAAAGTAAATTCCATAGATATTAGTTCCTAAAGCTTGTAGATTTTTGACATTATAACAAAAGAAATTAAGTCCAATTAGGATAAAATCCGAAAAAATTTTTCTAAGGTGTATTTATGGCAACTATTGGAATGGGTGACATTAAAAAAAATATTCGTCTTATTATCGGCGAAGTACCATATAAAGTGGTAGAGTTTCAACATGTTAAACCGGGTAAAGGCGCAGCGTTTGTACGTATGAAGGTAAAAAGCTTTTTAAACGGTAAAGTTGTTGAAAAAACTGTTCATGCCGGTGATAAGTTTGAAGTTCCTGAAATAACATATAAAACTATGCAGTATCTTTATGATGACGGTGAAGCGTTTCAGTTTATGGATCAAGAGTCGTATGAGCAAATCTCTCTTTCGTATGAGCAGTGTGACGATGCTTCAAAATGGTTCAAAGACGGAATTAACGTTGACATTATTTTTTATAAAGGAAACGCTATATCCGTAACTGCTCCTGAAGTAATGGAACTTCTCATCACGGATACTCCGCCAAACTTCAAAGGCGATACTTCAAGCGGAAGCAGAAAACCTGCAACTCTTGAGACGGGTGCCGTTGTTCAAGTCCCTTATCATGTACTTGAGGGTGATACTATTAAAGTAAATACGGTAGACTGCGAATATTTAGAAAAAGTTAAATAATCCTCTTTGATACGAGAATTCTCGTATCAATTTTCTTCTCTCCTCTGTCAAATATTTTATGCTATTCATATAAATATTTCTAATTTTTTAATATAAATTAAGTTTAAAAAAATAAATTGTAGATATAATTTAATCCTTTCAAAAATATTTAACAATAGGGAAAATTTTATGCCTAAAACACTAAAAAATTTTGTTTTTTCAATCAACATTGTTTTATTATCAACTCTTTTTATCGTAGTTTTACTTTTTACAACATATCTTCATACGACATTGGCACAAGAAAATGCCAAAAAACATGCAAATACCGTTTCAAATCAAATTTTCTCATCTATGTATCAGGTTATGAAAAAAGGGTGGAGTAGAGAAGATTTAAATGATTTTATGCACTCTATTAAAGAAAGTTTTGATGATAGTTACTACTCTGTAAATATTTACCGCGGAGATAAAATCAAAGAGCTTTTCGGAGAAGTGCCTGAGAAGCAAAAAGATGAGTTAGCTAACACTGTTTTAGCAAGCGGTGAAAAAATAACACTTACCGATATGGGAAAACTTAGAAATCTTTTGCCGCTTAATGCAAAACAGGAGTGTCTAAGTTGTCATGTCAACGCAAAAGTAGGAGATACTCTCGGTGTTATAGATGTAGAGCAAAATTTTGTTGAGATTATAAAAGAGACATTTTTAGACTATGTATATTTTTTCTTGATTGTATTGCCGATTTTTATATTTGCAGCATATATAAGTTCTAGATATACTGCATCAAAGATAACAGAGTCGCTAAAGCTTTTTAATAAAAAAGTGCAATGTATCAACTCAATCAAGGATTTCAAAGAGTTTGATCCTACCGACATTGATTCAAGGTTTGAGGAAGTTAATGCGATTATCGCAAATGTAAACGAGTTGGCTCAAAAGTTAAAAGTTATTGCAGTTGATAAGGATCTTCTAGAGTTTGAAGTACAGCTTTTAGATAAGTTTATAATTACTTCGGAAGTTGTTCAAGATTGGCGTGACTTTATAAACGAGCTTTTGGTTGATATAAATAAAGTTATGCAGACATATACTCTTATGACTATTTTTAGAATCGGTGATGACCAGTTCGAGGTTGATATATTTTGGTACGGTATTCCAGAGAGCGAAGTTAAAGAGAAGTTTGAAGAGTATGTAAGAGAGTCTGTCCAAAAAAGCAATCACTTTTTAGGTTATACCGACTATACGATTCGCCATAATATATCCGAGTACAACAGATGCATAAATATAAATGATTATGAAAATTTTGCGTATAGAACAAAATCGCTATTTTTAGATACCCCAAAAATAGGAGGAATCGTAGGGCTTAGCGTTCAATCAGAAATGGCAACGGATCCGATAAAGCACATAGTAATAGACAGCATTTTAACAACCATGGCAAATCTCGTCGGTTCAGTTAAAGCTATAAATAAATATACGAATGATTTAGAGTACTATGCAGCACATGATCCATTGACAAGCCTGTTTAATCAACGAGTTTTTGTCGACTTTTTAGAGTATGAAATTAAGCGTGCCCAAACGCATGACTATGAGTTTGCTTTAATGGTTATAGATTGTGATAATTTTAAACCTATAAATGATAGATACGGACATGCGTTTGGGGATCTCTTCTTGCAGGAGTTTTCAAGAATTCTTGGTGAATCAAAGAGAAATGAAGATATTTTATCTCGCTACGGTGGGGATGAATTTACTTTAATCTTGCCTGAATGCGGGCTGGAAGGTGCTCTTGCGGTTGCTCATAAACTGGCAAAAGCGGTAGAGAGTTTCAAACTATTAACGACAGATGGAAATTATGCCGGAGTTACCATATCCATCGGTATATCAATCTACCCAGAACATGCAAAAACTCAAAAAGAGCTCTTTTTAATAGCTGACGGCATGATGTATAAGGCTAAAGAGGACGGTAAAAATAGTATTAGAGTTCCTTCGGGCGATGATATTATCTCTGTAGTAAAAGAGCAAAAAGCAAAATCAGCACTTTTGGTTGATGCCGTTGCAAATAACCGCATAGTTCCGTATTTTCAACCTATTCAAACCACGATTAGCGGTAAAAATGAGATACATGAACTTCTTATGAGAATCGAGGTAGACGGCAAGGTAGTATCTGCTTACGAGTTTATAGAGGTTGCAGAGAGCATGAGTATCATAAATCGTATGGATTTGATGGTGATAGAAAATGCATTTATTAAGATAAAAGCGGAGAATTATCAAGGGATTTTGTTTATAAATTTATCTCCGAAATCTCTTATTGTCGGCAATTACGCAGACTCAATTACTCAACTTATAAAGCAGTATGAAATCTCCAAAGATCATATAGTTTTTGAGATTACCGAGAGGGAGACTGTTAAAAATTTCTCTCTTTTAGAAAAATTTGTGATGAATCTTAAAATGGCTGGATATAAATTTGCCATAGATGATTTTGGTTCAGGCTTCTCGTCGTTTCACTATATCAAAAAATTCCCGATTGATTATCTAAAAATTGACGGAGAATTTATTATAAATATCAATAAAGATAAAAAAGACAAAGCTTTTGTACACAGTATCTTAACACTCGCAAAAGAGCTTAATGTTAAAACCGTTGCAGAGTATGTAGAAGATGAAGAGATTGTAAAAACCCTAAGAGAGATGGGTGTAGACTATCTTCAAGGTTTTCATATAGGTAGACCGCAAAATAATTTTACGATTAATAGCTAGATTTTTTTAAATCCGGCTATTACCTCATATTAAAGCCATTCATACTATAATTCAAACTCTTATAAATCAGATAAAATCAAAAACCAAAAAGGGTTGCATATACTATGAGCGCTCAGCCATTTACCCATCTTCATCTTCATACGGAATATTCACTCTTAGATGGTGCAAATAAACTTTCAAATCTCGTAAAACAGGTTAAAAAACTTGGTATGACTTCAGTTGCTATGACGGATCACGGCAATATGTTTGGTGCTATTGATTTTTATAAGCAGATGAGAGAAGCCGGTATAAAGCCTATTATAGGGATTGAGGGTTATATCCATAACGGCGAAGCTATTGATGACAAGAGCACAAAACAGAGATTTCACATCTGTTTATATGCTAAAAATCAAAAAGGTTATGAAAACCTTATGTATCTCTCTTCTAAAGCTTTTATAGAGGGGTTTTACTACTATCCGCGTATAAACAAACAAGAGCTTCGTGAGCATAGCGAGGGACTTGTTTGTACCTCTGCATGTCTTCAAGGCGAGGTTAGTTGGCATTTAAATACGGCAAATGAGAGAAATATAAAAAACGGCGCACTCGGATATGATGGTGCAAAAGCCGTTGCACTAGAATATAAAGAAATTTTTGGTGATGATTTTTACTTAGAACTTATGCGTCACGGCATAGGCGACCAGCTTTTTATCGATGAGCAGGTTCTTAAGCTCTCCAAAGAGCTAGACATAAAAATAGTCGCTACAAACGACACTCACTACACATTCCATGATGATGCACAGTATCATGAGGCTTTTATGTGTATCGGTATGAATAAACTCTATGACGATCCAAAACGCATGCGTCACTCCGTTCATGAGTTTTACTTAAAAAGCCCCGAGCAGATGGCAAGACTTTTTGCAGATATCCCAGAAGCCATCACTCATACGCAAGAGATAGTTGATAAGTGTAATCTAGAACTCAAACTTGGCGACCCGATTCCTCCTAACTTCAAATTTACTCAGGAGTATGCTCTCTCAGACGGACTAAATATCGACCATAAAGATGATGAGATCCTAGAGAGTGATGCCACAAAAGAGCAAAAAAGAGCTTGGAGAGGTGCGGCGGATAAGAATGATGCCGAGTATTTCATCTATCGTTGTGAGCTTGGATTAGAAGAGCGGCTTAAGCATGTGCCGCAAGAGAAGCATGAAGAGTATAGAGACAGACTGAAATTTGAGATGAATGTCATAAACTCTATGAAATTCCCAGGTTACATGTTAATCGTTTGGGATTTCGTTAAAGTTGCAAAAGAGATGGGCATAGCTGTAGGACCGGGGCGTGGAAGTGCCGCCGGAAGTCTGGTTGCTTATTCGCTAGAGATTACGGATATAGATCCTATGAAGTATGATCTTCTTTTTGAGAGATTTTTAAATCCTGAACGTATCAGTATGCCGGATATCGACATGGACTTTATGCAGGCTCGCCGTGGGGAAGTCATAGATTATGTAGTAAAAAAATATGGGCGAAATCAAGTTGCGCAAATCATAACTTTCGGTTCGCTTCTTGCCAAAGGGGTTATCAGAGATGTCGCCCGTGTACTTGACATGCCGCTCTCTCAAGCTGATAAAATGGCAAAACTTATCCCAGATGAGCTTGGAATCACGCTAAACGGCAAGACGAAAAACGGTGAATTTATAGCAGGAGCTTTTCAAAAAGAGCCAAAACTTCAAGAACTCATAGAGAGCGATGCAAACGCCGCAAGAGTTTGGGAGTTTGCAAAAAGACTTGAGGGACTAAAACGAAATTCAGGCATCCATGCAGCCGGAGTCGTTATCTCCAATGAAGAACTTTGGAAAAAAACACCAATCTATAAACCCTCAGGTGAGGATGTTTTTGTAACGCAATATTCACTTAACTATCTTGAAGATGTGGATCTTATCAAATTTGACTTTTTAGGATTAAAGACCCTTGATGTAATCGATAATGCCATAAAACTTATCAAATTAAGATACGGTAAAGATGTCGACTGGCATGAGATAAACGAGAATGACCCAAAGGTTTATGACGTTATCCGCAGCGGAAACACGGTCGGAATGTTTCAAATAGAGAGTTCGGGTATGCAGGACTTGAACAAACGTTTAAAACCAGATAGTTTTGAGGACTTGATTGCGGTTTTGGCACTTTATAGACCCGGACCGATGGAGTCTGGAATGCTTGACAGCTTTATCGAGAGAAAGCATGGCAGAGAGAAGATAGAGTACACATTTGATACTATGGAACCGATACTTAAAAACACTTACGGAGTCATCGTTTATCAAGAACAGGTTATGCAGATAGTTCAAACTGTAGGCGGATTTTCTCTTGGATACTCTGACATTATCCGCCGTTCTATGGGTAAGAAAAAAGATATGTCCGTCTATAACGATGAGTTTGCAAGGGGAGCGCAAAAGCAGGGACTTGACTATGCCGAAGCATCAAAACTCTTTGATATAATCGAGAAGTTCGCAGGATACGGTTTTAACAAATCCCACTCAGCTGCTTATGCGATGATTACATTCCAGACGGCATGGCTAAAAACTTACTATCCAAATGAGTTTATGGCGGCACTTTTAACATCAGATAAAGACAACACGGACAAGGTCGTTCGCTACATCGACGAGACAAAAAGAATGGGTATTGAACTCTCTCCTCCTGACATCTGTGACTCTTGGTTGGAATTTTCCGCAATAACAAAAGAGGGCAGAGAGATTGTTCTTTTTGGGCTTGGTGCGATTAAAGGAGTAGGAGAAGCGGCTGTTTACTCCATTTTGGAGACAAGAAAAGAGGGCGGTGATTTTAGTTCACTGCAGGATTTCGTAAACAGAATAGAGCCGTCAAAAGTAAATAAGAGAGTTGTTGAGTCCATTATAAAAGCCGGCGGTTTTGACAGGTTTGGATTTTCTAGAAAGGCACTCTTAGACCAGATAGAAAAGATTGTAGATACCGCAAAAGATGCCTCAAATGCGAAAAAAAATGCGATAGGCAGCCTTTTTGGAGATGACACGGAAATTACAAGTGTTGAGTTAAAACTGACAAACTCAGATGAATATGAGTTAAAAGAGATTTTGGAGTTTGAAAAAGAGACAATAGGCTTTTATATCTCTGGTCATCCGCTTGATGAGTACAGAGAAAAACTTGATGAGCTCGATTATACGCTCTCTTCTGAGATAGAGAGTGTCAAAGACGGCTCATACGCTATTTTTATAGGAAAAGTGGAAGAGATAACCAAAAAAACATCCAAAAAAGGAAACCAGTTTGGTATTGTAAGCCTTATGGATTTTCACGGAAACATTGAGGTTATGCTTTTTAGCGACAAGCTTGAAGAACTGAGTCAAATGAACCTGCAAGAGCCGATAGCCATCAAAGCAAAAATAACTCATACGGATATGTTTACGAGAATGAGTGTGAGCAAGATTATGACGCTTAAAGAAGCAAAAAAAGAGACTCAAAAGACGAAAAAAGAAGTAAGAGAGATCGAGCAAGCGCCGCAAGAGCCGATAAATCTTGCAATAAAACTAGATACTGACATGAGAGTTTTAGAAGATTTATACAGAATCGTCCGTCAAAACCCCGGCAACAGAGAACTAAAACTTACCATTATCTCTAAACTTCAAAATGTAGTCATCGACTCAGCAATCAGGGTAGATAGCAAACTTATAACCGCGCTTGACGGGAATGAGGAAGTGGATATATTGAGTATGTGAGGAATGTGCAAATAAATACTATTTTTGTAAAAGTCTTGTATAATATGCAAAATTATATGCAAAATAAAGGGAGTAATTATGGTTGCTTACAATTCAAATGAACTCTTTAGTGCTACAGAAGTTGCAAAAAACTTTGCGACGATTACATCTAAGTTGTATAAAAAAGAGTTGGAAAAAATAGGGATTTTAAAAAATAACAAGCTTGATTTTGTACTACTTAAAAGTGAAGATTTTGAAAAAATCATCGAAAAAGAGGTTAAAAAAGCACTCTTTGAAGAAGATAGAAAACTTGTAGCCGCACAAGTAGAGAAAATAAAAAGCGGTACTGCCAAATTTTACTCTACTCAGGAAGCAGAAGCCAAGCTTGATACAGTGATAAAAGCGTATGAACATTAGATTTGAAGAGAGTTTCATCAACTCTTTGGCTCTAAAGCTAGAATATATAGCAAAAGATAGTCCTCATGCAGCTAAAAAATTTAAAAATGAGTTGTTTGTATCATGTAAAGATATTTTGCATATGCCGTATAAACATAGAAAATCCATTTATCATGAAGATGAGAACATTAGAGACTTGGTGTTTAAAGGCTATACCGTTGTTTATATGATTGAAGATGAGATAATTTCTGTTTTTGCACTTATTTATCATGAAAAATATAGCTATACGACAAATACGGAGACAAACTAACATGGAAGCAAGACAAATAAGCATTGAAGATTTTTTATCTTCAAATAAGACAAGATTTATTATTCCTGTTTATCAAAGAAATTATGACTGGAAAGAAAAAAACTGTTTGCAACTTTTTGATGATATTAAAAATATAGGAATTCAAGGTGAGAGAAAAAGTCACTTTATGGGTTCAATTGTTTATGTATCAAATAGCGATACTGACTCGATAGATTTAAAAGAGTATGTTATTATCGATGGACAACAAAGGCTTACTACCTCCACTCTTTTTTTAAAAGCTTTGTATGATGTCATTGATGATGAAGATTTAAAAGATGAGATTTTAGAGAGTTTTTTGATTAATAAAAGACTTGATGAAAAAAATAAACTAAAACTCAAGCCAATTAAAAAAGATGATGATGTTTTTAAAAAATTACTAAAAAATGATTTTGACACAATAGATACTAATTCAAATATTTATAAAAATTACAATTTTTTTAAAAATCAAATAATAAAGTTCGGAGATTTTAAATCACTTTACTTAGGGTTTAAAAAGTTGTTTATAGTGCATATTGCACTTAATAGAAGAGATGATAATCCTCAACTTATTTTTGAAAGTATCAATTCAACAGGAGTTAGTTTATCTCAATCAGATTTGATAAGAAATTTTTTATTAATGGATAAAGAGGCTGATGAGCAAATTGAGTTGTTTGAAAACTATTGGTTTAAAATTGAAGAGAATTTGACAAGTGAAAATATATCAAATTTTATAAGAGATTATTTAACAGTAAAACAGAACAAAATCCCAAATAAAGATGATACTTATGAAGCTTTTAAAGTATTTGTCTATTCACAAAATATGCAAACAAAAGATTTACTCATTCAACTTTTAGAGTATTCAAAAATTTATAAAACTTTTTTATTTCCTCACAATGAAATTTATGCACAAAATTTAAAAAATCTTAAACAGCTTAAAATCGGAGTTGTTTATCCATTTTTATTATCAGTAATAGATAAGTTCAATAAACAGTTTATAAACGATAAGCAGCTTTTTATGACACTTGAAATTATTGAAAGTTACATAATCAGAAGAATGGTATGTAATAAAGCAACCAATGCTTTGAATAAAGTTTTTGCATCTTTGTTTAGTGATATTTTAGAAATGCCAAATTTTATGTATGAGCAATTTAGTAAATATTTTGCAACAATTTTGTTTTCAAAAAGAGGTTCTGCAGTTTTTCCAGATGATGAAGAGTTCAGAGCTGATTTTACTTCAAGGGATGCGTATAATCTAAAAAATATAAAATTTATTTTATTACGACTTGAAAATAAAGAAAATAATGAAAAAGTTGATATCGCGACACTCTCGATAGAACATTTTATGCCACAAACATTGACAAACTCTTGGAGAGCAAAACTCGGAGATAACTATCAACTTATTCATGATAAATATCTGCACAATATCGGCAATTTATCACTTTCAGGCGATAATACTCAACTTGGAAACAAATCTTTTGAAGAGAAAAAACAGATTTTAAAAGAGCAAAGCAGACTAAAGCTCAATCAATATTTTATTGATGCGGTTAATTGGGGAGACAACGAGATAAATCAAAGAGCTGATGTACTTTTTGAAGAAGCTAAAATATTGTGGGAATATCCAAAAAAGTTAGATTTAAAACTTGATTTTAAAGATACCGATAAAGAGTTTTATACTCTTGATGATGATGTTGATATAACAGGCAAAAAACCGCTTTATTTTGAACTATTTAATGAAAAACATAGCGTTAAGTCTTGGAATGATTTATATATAAATGTTATAAAAATTTTGGTTGATTTTGACTTAGAGATAGCAAAATCACTTTTGCAGGATGATGATTTTAGCGGCAAAAAACAAAGAATTATCTCAAGTTGTGAAAGTGAATGTCGAAAAGCATATGAAATTAGAGATTCTTATTTTGTGGAGACAAATTTAAGTGCCAATTCTATTATGACTTATGTAAAACTAATATGTGAAAAATTTGGTTTAAATGGTAGTGATTTTATTTATACAATTAGAGATTAATAGATTGTATAATTTAAATTATGAAGAGATAAAAATCGTACAAGGAGAGCAAAATGGTAGTCTATAGAGAAATAGTAAGAAACAATGATGATATTTTGCATATTGCAAAGATTTTAAAAGAGATAAAAACTCCAAGCGAAGTTATTATAGTACCTTTGGGTGAACCAAAAGAGAGAGATATGAAAGATTTACAAATAGCATCCATGGCAAAAACTTGGGATAACAGCGAAGATGAGGCATGGGATGAGTTATAAAAAAGGGGATATACTGCTTGTAAATTTTCCTTTTACCGATTTGAGTAGTTCAAAAAAAAGACCTGTCTTGGTGGTAAAAGATGAAAACGAGTATGGTGATATAGTCTGTTTTCAAATTACCTCAAAGAAACATCAGTCAAATATTGTGCAAATCAATTCAGAAGATATAACAAAAGAGCCATTAAAACTTACATCGTTTGTAAAATATGATAAATGCTTCACGATTGATTCAAAAGTAATTGATAAAAAATTAACTCAAGTCCATAGTGATTTTTTGCAAAAATTAAAAGATAAGTTTTGTAATGAGGCATTTTAGTCGCAATGATGAACATAGAACCACAAACTACAAACTTAACAAATGACATCAAAAATCTTATAACCACTTTACAAGAAAAGGCGATAAGAGCGGTTGATTATCAAAGAGTTTTGCTTTATTGGCATATCGGGCAAAGGATTTTAAACAATCAAACAATTTTGGCAAGTAAATACCAACTTTATCTGCCAAGCGAAGAGGAGCTTGTAAAAGAGCTTTGTAAAGGGTTGCAAGAGATGAAAATCATTACATGTTAAAAGAGAAAAGATAAATGAGACAAAAACTAAAAGCAAAAGCCATGGAGATAGCCAAAAATCCACATACTCAAAAAGCGTTGCAGTCGATGAAACCACAGAAAAATCTGTGGGGGATAAGCGGAGTCGTACTCTTTTTTATCGTTCCTGAGATTATTGCTTACATCTGGGGCGCTGATATTACAGAGTTTGCAAAAAATGAGCTTTTACTACCTCATGATTTTTTAGAAAAACAGTATTATGAACTCTTGGTTATGCTCTTTGAAGAGGGAATGAGTTACCTAAATCTTACCATCGGCTTAGCACTTCTTGTTTGGCTTTTTTTCTAATGAAAGCAAAAAATTTAGCTCATGTTTTTTATGAGTGGCAGGGCGATGTGCTTGTTATAAACATCTTAGGAACGCCTGCGGCAAAGAGAGATGCCATCGGAAAGGTAAAGGGCAATCAGCTAAAAGTAAGCGTAAAAGCCCAGCCCGTAGCAGGAAAAGCAACCGACTACATGGTCAATTTTTTGGCAAAAGAGTTTGGCGTAAGCACATCAAACTTTGAGGTGGTTTACGGACGAGAAAGCATCCATAAGCAGCTTCGCATAAAAGCACCGAAAAAACTTCCTAAGGGAGTGGAATTTGAGTGAAAAAATCA
>KB228448.1_pt5 | contig 19342 bp, 21 predicted proteins | sample 524768 | NCBI WGS metagenome assembly AMQJ01 (sample SAMN00998488, study PRJNA167727) | sediment metagenome | isolation source: subsurface aquifer sediment | place: USA: Rifle, Colorado | collected Aug-2009
TGCGCGTCCACCCCTTCAAAAACGAGGTCTTCGCCCACTCTGTCGAAACCTTGATGTCCGGGCGTTTTGTTTTTGGATTTTACCAATTCAAATTGAAATTCGCTTTTTGGGGTATCCCATTTCAAGCCCCTAAAACCGTCGATATCAGCCTCTGTTTGAGCAAGCAAAAAAAAAGGAAGACAAAATACCATCAACATAAAAAAGTTCTTTTTCATATTTAATTTGATTTAAATGAATACGAATTTACATCAATCAGAAAGCCGTTTTCATCCATTTTTCAAAAAAATAATTCAAAAAGGAAGTTGTATTTCGAAAACCTGAGGGCGAAAAATTATTTCTTTGGATACCAATCCAAAATACGCACTTCCATTTTCGGGTTTTCGGCGGCTACCAATGTCTTGAATTTATCTAAATCGCTAAAACCGCCCTGACTTCGGAAATGGTATGGATACACTACTTTAGGATGGATTGTGAGAATGGCTTTTGCTGCATCTTCAACATTCATTGTATAAGGCAAATTCATGCATAAAAATGCCAGATCGATATTTTTCAAGTCTTTCATTTCCGGAATATTTCCGGTATCTCCGCTGATGTAGATGCGCTTGTTGCCAAGCGAAATCACATAACCATTGCCAACTCCTTTGATATGAAAAGGCTTTTCAATTATCGGAAAATTATAAGCAGGAACAGCTTTCACGGTCATTTCCAAAAGTATTTTTTCTTCGCCGTTGCCAAGAACAATTAGTTTTTCCTTGAATTTTTCGTCCCATTTATCTGCCACTTCTTGCGTTACAATGGTTGGCGCTTGAAAAGTTTGGATGCCCTCGAGTGTTTTCAGACTAAAATGATCGCCATGAGCATGCGTAATTAAAACCAAATCGGGTTTTGCAAAGGCAGCATAATCGGCCGCATTTCCTACCGGATCGATATAAATATTCAATCCATTCCACTGCCAAACCATGCTGGCATGCGAAATAGGATAAATGACGAGCTTGCCTTTTTTTGTATTCCAAATTTCTTGAGCCGAAAGACTAAGAATGGATAACAAAAAGATTGCGGTGCTAAAAATGATTTTTGTTTTCATCGAAATACAGATTGATTTGCCAAAAATAGCGAAAATGAATGAGCACCATCAAATACCCATTTAAATTCTCTGTATCAGAAAATACAATTTAATTGAGCTTAATAAAATTATATATAATCGTCCCTTTTTGAATTTCCGGTGCGCTTGCATCGGCAGCAAAAACAGCTCTTAAGGCAGCTTGTACAGCGGTATTTTGTAAGTTGATATCGGAAACGGTGGTGCCTTTTTGCAAAACTTGTGCCCGAACAACATTTCCGTTTTTATCAACCCAGATATCCACATTTACTCTTCCTTGATCGTTCGAATTGTAAGTAGGTTTTGGAAGTGTGCTCGCTTTTCTATTTCCCAAATTGTAGGAAATTCCCTCCGCACCACCTATTCCTCCGGCTCCACTGTAGTTTGTGGCCGTTGGCGTTCCATTCGGAATGCCTTTGTCGCCTGTTTGCTGGTCGTTTCCTTCCGACGAACCCGGCTTTTTCCCAGAATAGAGCAGTCGTGTATCTACAGTGGGTTTTGGTTCGGGTTTGGGTTCCGTTTTTACCGGCTCTTTTTTAATTTCGGGTGCTGGTTTTTTTTCTATTTCTTTTTTCGGCTGTGGTTTGGTGGCTATTTTCGGGGCTTCTTCCGAAATCTGATCCACTACTTCCTCAGGAGCATCGTTTACAGCCGTTTGTTTTGAGTTTTCGGCCGGTGGTGGAGCCAACGTATTTTCTTGGAGTTGGATTTCGCCCTGACCAATTTCCGAATTTCCCACATTCACTTCTACGCCTTCTTCTTCGGGCAAAGGCAAAGGCGTTTTGAGCGCAAGAAAGAACAACGACAAAATCAGCAAAGCATGAAACAAAATGGTTCCAATCCCTGCTTTGATTCTATTGTTGGTTTGCTCGCTCATGAAAATTTATTTTGCTGGCTTGGTGGCCAAAATAACTTTGTGCTTTTGTCCGTTTTTCTCGTTGATGCCATTTACCGCATCAATCACACTCACAACATATTGAACCGGAACGCTTTTGTCGCTTCTTAGAACGACGGTTCCGTCGGAATAGGCTTTCAATTGAGCGGTCAAAACTTCTTGCAATCTACTTTCTTCGATGCGCTGAGTATCTAAAAAATAATTGAATTGATCGTCGATATAAATCGTTACGTTTTGCTTGGCCATGGTTTTGCTGCTGCTGCTTGGCAAGAGCAATTTAATGGCGTTTGGACTGACAAGCGTAGAGGTAATCATAAAAAATATCAACAGCAAAAACACCAAATCCGACATGGCTGCCATATTGAATTCAACTCCTTTTTTATTTCGCGCTTTAATTGCCATAATCGGAAGGTTTAGTTTGAAGGCTCATTCAAAAGATCCATGAAATCGCTGGCGTGTGCTTCGAGCAAAAAAACCAATTTTTCAATTTTCGCAACCAAAATATTGTACATTACATAGGCCATAATTCCAACAATCAAGCCGCCTACAGTGGTAATCATGGCTTGATAAATTCCAGATGAAAGAAGTTGAATATCGATGTTGTTTCCAGCCATCGACATATCATAAAAGGCCACAATCATTCCAATGACAGTACCTAAAAAACCCAACATGGGAGAAATGCTTGCCACAGTGGCGATGGTTCCTATGTTTTTTTCCAAACGGGAAACTTCTATATTTCCTACATTTTCGATGGCCGCATTGATGTCGTTGAGTGGTTTTCCGATGCGGCTCAAGCCTTTCATAATCAGGCGCGCCATGGGCGTGTCTTCGCGTTTGCAAAGCTCGATGGCTGTTTCAATTCGGCCTTCGTGAATATTGTCGCGAATGATATTCATGAAATTTTTGTCTTCTTTAGAATTGCGCGAGAGGGCAATATAGCGATCGATAAAAATATAAACGCTTAGGAGCGAGAGCAGACCGAGAACGACCATAATCCAGCCTCCTTTTACTGCTAAATCGATCACCGAAAGGCTTAAGAAATCGGCTTTGCCGGCCGCAACACCCTGAGAACCGGCCACTGCATTTTGTACTGCGCCGGAAACTTGAAGTAAAACACTAAGTATCATTCTTGTCTGTATTTAATTCAATAAAATTAGATAATCTAAAGGCAAAGCCTTTCGAAAGAGATTTCATTTTTAAACATAAAGTTGTTAATACAGAAACTCGAAATAAAAAAATATATTGTGTAAACTTCGAAGAATCAGAGCTGAAAGCTACGCAAAAATACCGGCAGTAGCTGTGGATACAAATGAGCGGCAATATAGACGGCCACAAACAGAGCGATTCCGATAAAAAAGAACCCTGCGGCCAAAAGATTCTTTTCTTTTGCTAATAAATACACGCCAAATACAATGGACAGAAAACCGATGAGAATGAGTGCTACGATCATCCGCGTAGGAATACAAATTGATTGGAATTACTCTGGGCTTCGGAAAAATAATAGCCTTCCGTATCGAAATGTTTCAGTTCTTCAGGCGTTTTCAGCTTATTTTGCAAGATAAAGCGACTCATCAGCCCGCGGGCTTTTTTTGCGTAAAAACTGATAATTTTATATTCGCCATGGCTAAAGTCTTTGAATACCGGGGTAATAATATCCGCGCTTATTTCTTTAGTATTTAGACTTTTAAAGTATTCGTTCGAGGCAAGATTTATCAATACCTGATCGCCTTGCGCGGCCACGGCCTCATTTATTTTTTTGCTTAATTTGTTTCCCCAAAAGGAATACAAATCTTTGAATTTCGGATTCACTAACTTCGTTCCCATTTCCAAGCGATAAGCTTGCATCAAATCCAGAGGACGCAGCACGCCATACAGGCCGCTCAAAATGCGCAAATGATCTTGAGCAAAAAGAACATCTTCTTGCGAAAAACTCTCGGCATCCATTCCGGTATATACATCGCCCTGAAAAGCAAACAAGGCTGGTTTGGCATTTTGGTCTGTAAACGGAGTGTTCCATCTCACATATCGATCCTGATTGAGATGAGCAAGATTTGGGCTTATTCCCATTAGTTCGGCCAGTTGTTTGGCCGAATATTTTCGAAGTATTGAAACCAGTTTTTTGGCTTCCGCTAAAAAATCGTTGGTGCTGAATTTGGCAACCATTTCGGTTTTCTCAAAATTGAGTGTTTTCGCCGGTGAAATAACAATGAGCATTTCGATTTGTTGAGTTCAGTTTTGGTGCAAAGAAAAAGAAAATTTTGAATTTCTTGTCGATTATTTGTATTCTTTATAAATCCTCCGGTGAAAAAAATAGGCGGCAAAAAAACTGCTTATCAATCCGAAACCAAATAAAACGAGTGGTTTTATCAAAAATTCCATCCACGAATTGTCGCGACCCAAGACATCGTAAAAGCCCTGAATTGCCCAGTAATTGATAGAAACCATAGCCGCTTTTTGCAAAAAATCGGGCATCAAAAAGAGCGGAATCATACTGCCTCCAATCGCCGACATAAGAATGATTACGATGGTATATATTGATTCCACTTGTTTTTGCGTGCTTCCCAAAGTAGCAATAAAAGTTCCAAAAGCTGTTGCGGCAAAAGCGGTGCTAAGAACCATTATTATCAATCCAAACGGATTGAAGAAGAGATTTAATCCGAAAACAAAATACGAAAACAGCAATAAGACACTTATCTGTATCAAGGCCACCAGATAAGCGGAAAGCATTTTGCCAAAGAGAAAAGAGTAAGGTGATAGGGTGCTAAACAGTATGCGTTTGAGCGTTCCGTTTTCTTTTTCCTGTAAGATGGAATTTCCCATTCCGGCCATGCTGAACAAGAGCATCATGATCAAAGTTCCGGCAACCGCCTGTATCAAACCCCACCGAATATTTTCCTGAATAGACAAGGCGGTGACTGTAAGTTCAGAGTTGAAAGAAGAGTTTGTGGAAGCTTCATCGCTAAATTCTACATCAATGTCGCGATTGATTTCATCCAAAATTTCTTCGGGCAAGTCGGAATATTTTTGGTTGATAAAACTTTTTACGTGTGCTTTTCCGCCTTTTTCGCCCACAAAACGCATGATGTTCGACATCAGTGCTTTTTGCATGAGGCCGATTTCCATTTTTTTTGCATCGTCGAAGAAGAGCTCCATAGGCGCTATTTTTCCTTGATTCACAGAATCGGCAAAGCCGGAATAAAAACAAAGTAAGGCCGTTCGTTTTCCGCTGAGAACTTTCTTTTTTCCTTCTTCAAAATCAATTAGTTCTATTTCGAGAGCAGGCTCATTCCGTAGATTGGAAATAATTTCGGCGCTCAAAGAAGTATTGTCTTGATCGCAAATGCTTATTTGTTGTGGTTTTGATTTGGCTTTTCCATCAACACCACCATAGATTGCGGCAAATAAACTAATCAGCACTATGGGCAAGAGGAAGCTTAAGAAAAGGGCTTTTTTGTCTTTTCTAAACAGAAGTAAATCTTTTTTGGCAATTTCCCACATCTTTAGCTTGATCTTAGAGTCCTAGTTAAACTGAGATATACTTGTTCCAAATCAACAGGTTGTATGTCAATTTGGTGGATAAGAACAGCATGATCGGCAAACAAACGAACGATTTGACTGAGGTCTTCGGATCGCTTGTTTCCAATGAACTCACATTTTTCGTTCGAGAAGCTTCCTCCCAGCGCCAACGAAGACTGAATGAGAGGCGTATTTTTCAAAAGCTGCATTAATTTATCTTCAATGTTGGTAAATCGAATGCTGATACTTTCTTTTAAGCCGGATTTTTTCTTCAATTCTTCAAAACTGCCCTCCATAAGCATTTCGCCGTGGTCGATAATTCCTATTCTGTCGGAGAGTTTCTCCACTTCTTCCAAATAATGCGATGTGTAGAGGATGGTTTTTCCTTCGTCTTTCAAGGCTTTAAAAATGGAATAAATAAAAGCTCTGCTTTGTGGGTCTATCCCAACAGTAGGTTCATCAAAAAAGAGGATATCTGGATTGTGAACCAGCGCAGCGGCAATATTGATACGGCGTTTCATTCCTCCGCTAAAGGAGGAGATGGCTTGGTTTGAGCGATCGGCAAGATCCATAAAATTCAAAATAGCATCAATCTTCTCATTCAATCCATGAGCAGAAATGCGGTGAATCTTTGCCCAAAAAAGCAAATTTTCTCGGGCGCTCAAGTCGTTGTACAAAGCAATTTCTTGCGGAACAATGCCTATCTTTGCTTTCGTTTGTTTTTTGATCGTTTTAATATCGGTTCCATCCAGAAAAATTTCGCCGGAATCAGGAAGCATGAGCCCTCCCATTAGATTAATGCAAGTGGTTTTTCCGGCACCGTTTGGCCCCAGCAAACTATAAAACTCTCCTTTTTTGATATGAAGGCTAAGTGATTTCAGTGCTTTGATTTCGCCATACGATTTTGATATGTTCCGAACGTCGATCATCAAATAGCCATTTTAATACCGGGAATTGAATTCAGTTCAGCGTATAACTGTTTCATCATCATTTCATCGATAATGCGGACATGAACGGTATAACTGGTGTATTTTCCCTTTTTGCTTTCTTTTTGCCGCCAATTCGAAAAGCGAACATTTAGTTTTACAAAGATTTGTTCACACATAGCTTTGTTGTCGTCGTGGTTGTTGCCCGATATCACTATAATCTTCAAATCGTAGCTAAGCGGGAATTTGAGTTTTTCATTGTTCCCAAACGGACTTTGTGGTGATTGCATGAACATCTGTTTTACATTTCAAAAAAAACTTTGTTATTGAGCACTTATGAGGGCTACTTTCTGGCGTATTTTTTCCCATCGCGTTTCGTCCATTTTTGCGCCAATCACTTCGATCACGTTTCCAGAGAGCAACGCTCCTATTTCGCCGGCTTTTTCAAGGCTCAGCTTGTTCAATAGACCATAAAGAAAACCGCTTGCGTACAAATCGCCCGCCCCTGTTGTGTCTTTGCTGTTTGCTTCTATGATGCCAATTTTTATTTTCTTTCCGTCTTTTTTGATAAATGAACCGTTTTTACCAACTTTAACAACAGCAGTATCCACGAGTTTGGCCATCATTTCCAACGCTTTTTCAGGATCTGTTTCTCCCGTAAAAGCACGCGCTTCTTCTTCGTTGGCAAATAAAATATCGACATATTTTTCGCTCATCTCTTTCAAAAAGGACAGATTTTCTTCCACCACATTGTAGCTGGCCAAATCGAGCGAAACTTTCAGTCCGGCTTCTTTGGCCAATTGCAATGCGCGCTCAATGAGCGCGTGATTTTGAACTAAATATCCTTCGATATGCAGATAATCAAAACCTGCAAAATAGATGGGATTTAAATCGAAATCGGAAAGCTCGACCGAAGCGCCCAAATAAGTGGCAAACGTACGTTCCGAATCAGCACTAATCAAGGCAACGGCTCGTCCACTTTCTGTCTCGCTTTGAATAAACAAGGGCTGTATGCCGCTAGTTGTCATATCTTTCGAAAAGAATTCTCCAAAGGCATCTTTTCCTATTTTACCAATAAAACCACATGAAGCGCCAAGCTTAGCCAATCCGTTTATCGTATTTGCTGCCGAACCGCCGGCAGCTAAACTGGTTTTTAGGTGTTTTGTGCCTTCAACGACTTCGGCCGATTTGTATTTATCTACCAATTGCATGCTGCCTTTTGGTAAACCAAACTGATTTAATAGAGCGTCATCTTCTATTTGGGTCATGATATCGACAAGGGCATTTCCTAAGCCTAAAATTTTCTTTGCTGTACTCATTGTTTTATTTTTGGTTTTTTGTGTTTACAAAATTACTGAAAAAACAGATTGATGAATTCGAGAAATAGTTGGGTAATTTTCGGAAAAAATCCATCCCAAAATTGAATCGAGAATCCTTCAATAGAAAAGTTCGATCAAGATAAAAAGGCAGGCTATTTGTTCCGTTTCAATAGAATCTGCTCTGCAAGCAGCAAATCAATTGCTGTTGTTATTTTGATATTCCATTCGTCGCCTTGAACCAAAAGCACGTCGGCCAATTGGTAATGGTTGAGAATGCTTGCGTCGTCCGTAAAATTGGTTTTTCCTTCTTTGACAGCCAATTGGTATGCTTTTTTTAGCATAGACAGCTCAAATACTTGTGGCGTTTGAATGCGTTTTAGTAGGCTTCTTGTAGGAAATGATTCTGCCATTTCGTTTAGTTTTCCGATTGCGAGCGTATCTGTTGAATCGATGGCGCAGCTCACGGCGGCATTTGTTAACAATCCTTTCATGCAATTGTCCACAAGTTTTTTGTCAACAAATGGACGCGCCGCATCGTGAATAAGAACATTTTGGAAATCTTGATCAAGAAAATCGACCCCAATTTTTACGCTTTGAAATCGTGAATTTCCTCCTGCAACGACTTGTATTTTTTCGTTTTTGCACTTATTTGACACTTCGGCGAGCTTGTGTTTTGGTACAACAAGAATCAGAAAATCAATTTGCGGATAATCTGAAAAAACCGAAAGGCTGTATTGATAAATCTGTTTATCGCCCAAATACAAGAACGGTTTTGGTGTTTCACTGCCAAATCGTTCCGATTTTCCGGCGGCTAAAAGAATGGCAGCGGTTTTCATCGTTTTATTTTTTGAGTAGAAAGAAAGGGAAAAAGATGAGCAAAAGTACAGAACTAAGAACAAGAGCTAGCCCTACCGAAAATTGCTCGGCAATGAATCCGAAAAATACGGCCAAAATAGCTGCCATAGCTGCTTCTAATTGAGAACTGACTGACAGCACGGTCGCATTTATTTGCTGAGCGGAATATTCAGTTATTTTTGTTACTCCGATGGGTTTTCGTATATTTTCGATAATAAAAATGCCGAAAAATAAGAATACAGCCGTAAGCGGACTATTCAAAAGCAATGCGATACCGGACGCCGCTCCAATGGCTATTCCAAAAGCCAGACTAAAATTCAAGGCTTCTTTCTCGCTCCGAAAAAGCGATTGAAACCAAGCCGATTTTTTAGAAGCCAATGACGACAATAAGTAAAGCAAAGTATAGGCAATACCTATCAGCAACGCATTTTGCTGGTCGGTATTGAACTTTTCGACCATCACAACACCCACGCTAAAACTCAAAACAATGGTTTGTAGATAATCTTTCACACTGTTGTAATAAGCAGAAAAAGACGAAAAATTAAAAGCTGCTTTTAACAAAGATTTTTGTTTAAATGCATTCCAGCTTTCGATCGTCAGTCGCCATGCTTCTTTTGTTAGGTCTTTTATGGATTCTGTTGGATGCGATCGATCTAGGCTGCTTGGATAGAGGCTAATGTTTAACAATCCCAACAGATAGGGAATAATGGAAAAGAGGAAAACCATTTCGAGATTGGGATTTAGAATGACGATAAATGCCGCAATAGCTGCAGAAAGGGCAGATCCCATTTGAGAACATGCCCGGGTGCTTCCGTAATAAGCTGTTTTGTGTTTTAGCCACGATTTTTGTTCCAAATAATCGAAGATAAGTGCTTTGTGTGTTCCGGAGCGAAAGCTTTCGCCAAAAGAAAAGATCAACATGGCGGCAGCCAACATCCAAAAAGTTTGTCCCCAATAAAACACCAAAAAGGAGATTAAATAAGCAATGTAGGAGTAGGCCAAACTTTTTTTCCGACCAAAAGCATCGGCAAAAATCCCACTTGGAATTTCCGTTAAAACAAATCCCATTTCGCGAATAGCATATAGCAAACCGATATCGAAATAATTAAATCCTTTCGAAAGAAAAAACAACAGCAAAAACGGATCGAAAAAGCGAAGGTTTTTCAAAAAACCATACGCGCAAAATTGATAATATTGTTTGTCTTTGACCGGAATCATGTTGTTGAATCTCTAATTCGAGTTGCTAATTTAGAGATTTAAGCTAGTCCATCGACGAAAATAGCTTAAATTAGCTGCATTAAAACTGCTGTATGGAATGGAAAATATACACCAAAGGAGGCGATAAAGGCGAAACAGCTTTGATAGGCGGAACACGTGTTCCTAAATTTCATCAGCGAATAGAAGCCTATGGAACCATCGATGAGCTTAAATCTTATCTTGGATTGATTCGCGATTTATCTGAAAACCAGTCTGTTCGTGCTATTTTATTCGAAATTCAAGATCGGCTTTTTACGGCCGAAAGTTTAATTGCGGCAGATTCTGTGGAATCGGCCGAACGATTGCCAAAGCTCTTGGAAGAAGACGTGGAGCTGCTCGAAAAAAGCATCGATCAAATGAACGAAACATTGCCATCGCTTTCCAGTTTTATTATGCCGGGTGGACATCCGCTTGCTTCGCATGCTCATATTGCCCGAACAATTTGCCGGCGAGCCGAAAGGCTTACGATTAAAGCATCCCGGGAATTTAGTTTCGACCCATTGTGCATAAAATATTTAAATCGCCTTTCTGATTTTTTATTTGTTTTAGCACGGAAATTTGCCCACGAACTTGGCGGCAATGAAGTGTTTTGGAAACCCAGAATTTGATAACGAGACAAAAACATTCGACATTAAAACTTTAGATAAAACAGCAAATGATTCTTTGTCCCACAATTAAATTGATTGCATTTGATGCCGACGATACGCTTTGGGTAAACGAACCGTTTTATCGGGAAACTGAAAAAAAATTCACACAGCTTTTGGCCGATTATCTACCCGAAGAGCAAGTGAGTCAACAGCTGTTCGAAACGGAAACCAAAAATATTCAACAGTATGGATATGGCGTGAAAGGATTTGTGCTTTCCATGATCGAAACAGCTTTGAAAATAACGAATGATAAAGTAGAGGCAAAAATAATTCAGCAAATTTTGAATTTAGGAAAGTCGCTCATTCGTCCACCAATGGAACTGTTGGAAGGTGTAGAGCACACACTTCAAAACCTGAATATGTTGGGATTGACTTTGGTTTTGGCCACAAAAGGCGATTTGCTTGATCAGGAGCGGAAGCTGGAAAGATCGGGGCTGGCTTCTTGTTTTCATCACATCGAAATAATGAGCAACAAAAACGAGACAGATTATTTAAGGCTGCTGAACCGACTGAATATTTTGCCAAGTGAGTTTTTGATGATTGGAAACTCGGTAAAATCCGACATTCTTCCGGTTTTGGCTATTGGTGGATATGCTGTTCATGTTCCGTATCATACCACTTGGGCACACGAAATGGTCGTCAATAACGAACAAAATCACGATAAATATTTGGAAATAAGTTCGATTTCAGGAATTTTAAATTTAATTCGTGAAAATGAGAACGCTTTTTTAATAAATTTGAACAAGGAAAATAGGCAAAGCCAAAGAGTATGCTAAAAAAAGTAGTTTCCATTCTTTTCGTTTTCTTTTGGTTTATTCCCAACTATAGCTGGGCGCAAGACAAAGAAATCGCTTTCGACTATACCAAAAACCTCGAAATCTACGGCAATCTGATTAAAACTCTCAAAATGTCGTATATCGACAGTCTGGATTTTAGCAAACTGAACAAAACCGCCATCGATGCTTTGCTCGCCGAGCTCGATCCTTATACCGTTTTTATTCCCCAATCTGAGAAGGAAAATTTTGAATATATCCGCACCGGCGAATATGGCGGCGTGGGCGTTTCTGTGGCGAAAAACAAGCACGACAATGTTTATATTTCCAACTTGATGCCTGGTCAGCCTGCCGAAAAAGCCGGATTGTTGATTGGCGATAAGATCTTAAAAATAGATGGCCGCGACACAAAAGATATGACCAACGACGACCTTGCAGCCATTTTTAAAGGAATTCCGGAACAGCCATTTAGATTGACTGTGGAGCGATTTGGAGAAAGCGGAACAAAGGAATATTTGCTGACACGTCAGAAAATTAAAGTTCAAAACATTGCTTTTTCAGCTTTGCTCGATCATTCAATCGGCTATATATCGCTTCGACTATTTGCTGCCAATTCGGCCAACGATTTCTTAAATGCTTTTTTAGATTTAAAAGCGCAAAATATCAAAGGATTAATTATTGATTTGAGAGGAAACGGAGGTGGCTTGATTATAGAAGCCGTACATTGTTTGAATGCGTTTATGCCGCGTGGGATCGAAGTGGTGAAAACAAAAAGTCGCGTAGAACGCAATGATTACACCTACCGTACGCAACGGCCACCCATTGATATTGCGATTCCTTTGGTTTTTTTAGTTGACGAATTAAGTGCTTCGGCTGCCGAAATAATGGCCGGTGCTGCGCAAGACTTCGACCGCGGAATTTTGATTGGACAAAATACCTATGGTAAAGGATTGGTTCAAAATGTAGTCCCTTTGAATTACGACACACAATTAAAACTTACCATTGGTCGCTATATATTGCCCAGCGGAAGGAAAATACAAAAACTGCCCGACAGCCCGTCAACACCTTTTAAAACACTAGGTGGCCGGGTTGTTTATGAGGGAAACGGCCTTACTCCCGACATTCTAATGCCGGCAAAAATTCACGACCCGGTGATTAAAGATCAGCTCGAAAGGCTCTTTGTTCTCCAGTTTGTGAACGAATATATGAGCGAAAATAAAAACATCAAACTGGACGATTCTTTTGAAGTAGGCGAGTCTATTTTAAAAGCATACAATCTGTTTTTAGTAGAGAAAAATTATATTTTTATTAGTCCTTTAGAAGAAAAATTAATGGCTTTGCGCCAACAAATTGAAAAGGAAAACGGAACGAAAGAACTGGTAAACTTGCTCAAACAAGCCGAAAAAATGCAAAACACCTCCGTTCGAAATACCGATTTGCAAGCGTTGAACGAATTGAAATTGCTTCTGCGAGCTGAATTCCTGTCGCGGAAATTTTATCGCGAAGGTGCCGAAAAGCGCAATTTAAACAGAGATGCCGAAGTACTCAAAGCGGTCGATGTTTTGAGTCATTTGCCCTCTTATCAAGCCTTGCTCAAGCCTTTAAATCGATGACGGCTACGCGCTTTTTTCTCTTTAAACTAGCCCGAGTTTATTACACCGAAATTTTCTTTTTTTTTCTTTTGATACTCGCTTTCAGTATTTCTACTTCGCGATTGGTGATGAGTATGAGTCAGCTTGCTATGGCGAGTCTTTGGGTATTGGATGGCCGCTATCGCGAAAAACTGTCGCTTTTTTTTCACAACCGCATGGCGCTCATTTTGTCTTCGCTTTTTGCTTTACATATCATCGGCTTGTTTTATTCAAACGATATGGATTCCGCTTTAAAAGATTTGCGAATAAAAACACCTCTAATCCTTTTACCATTCTTTTTCAGTAGTTTGAATCCGTCTAACATTAAAAAATCGATTTGGATTTTGCTCGCATTTATTGCCGGTGTTTTTTATGCCAGTGCTTTTGTAAGCATGGAACATTGGATAAATGGGATTGATGTAAAAGCCCTTTTATCCGCTCGTTTTATCAAGCACATGCGTTTTAGTTTAGACATTAGTATGGCTCTTTTCAGCGCCCTACTCTTGTCTGTTTTGATATGGAGAAAGGCTATAAACCATGTTTTAACGCTTATTCTTGTTTTCTGGTTTTTTGTTTTCATGCTGATGATGAGCGCCTTGTCGGCTTTTGCAACAAGCTTTTTAATGATTTTGTATCTAACATTTTTTCTTTACTTCCACTCGTCAAAAAAGAATTTCCTTTTTAGTTTGTCGGGCTCCGCAATTTCGTTAATCGCTATAGTTTATTTTGGCTTTTCTTTTTTGAACCCGATTGTTTTTCCTACAGAGAAGCAGGAATTGCAGCCATTGGAGGCTAAAACGATGAATGGAAATTATTACAATACATATACCAATACGCTTACCGAAAACGGAAAACGGATCTACAGTTTTGTGTGTGAAAAGGAGCTGAAATCCGAATGGGAAAAACGCAGCTCGTTTTCTTTCGATGGGGCCGATTTGCTTGATCAAGAATTGAAAGCAACGCTGATTCGTTATCTGAACTCTTTGGATTTGCCTAAAGACAGTTTTGGTTTAAGCAAGCTCAGCAATCAAGATATTTTGAATATCGAAAACGGAATTGCAAACAAGCGGTATGCAACCGAATCGGGCATTAAAGTCAGACTTATGCAGTTTGCTTTTGAATTGGAACAAGCAAAAACCAATTCGAATCCAAGCGGTTACAGTTTTGGCCAACGTCTGGAATATTGGAAAGTATCGTGGTATATAATTCGGAAGAACATTGTTTTTGGTTATGGGAGTGGCGACAACGACCAAACAATGCATTTGGCTTATCTCCAAACACATTCGCTTTTACCTACCGAATATTGGCTCAGACCACACAATCAATTTTTGAGTATTTGGCTTAGCTTTGGACTATTCGGTTTGCTGGTTTTTCTTTTTTGTCTTTTTTATCCACCGCTATTTTTGAAAGCTTTCAAAAACCCGTTCTACGTCTTGTTTTTTATAAGTATCATCGCTTCTTTTTTTGTGGAAGACACACTGGAAACACAGTCGGGTGTCACGTATTTTGTTTTTTTTAATGCCTACTTTTTAATGCTTTGGCCACAGAATGAATCAAAAGGGAAATTGCTGTTTGTGGAGCAAAAAAAAGCCGGAAATTGAATTCCCGACTTCACTAAGTTTCTTGTTTAGTTCTATTCGGCTTCCAGTGCTGCTTGCAAATCTTCGGTCATTTCCAGATTGTGAAAAACATTCACCACATCATCGTCGGCTTCAAAAGCATCAATCATTTTTAAAACTTTTTTTGCAGATTCTACGTCCAAAACCTCGGTGGTGTTTGGGATACGTTGCAATTCTGCTGTTTCGGGTTCTATATTTAAGCCTTCCAGCTTCTTCATCATACTTCCAAAATCTTCCAAACTGGTTGTTACGGTGGCCACGCCGTCTTCCACTTCAAAATCTTCGGCTCCGGCATCAATAATTTCCAATTCCAATTCTTCCATATCAATGGTGCCTACCGGAAACGAAAAAATTCCTTTTCTATCAAAAATAAAACTTAAAGAACCGTTCTTGCCCAAGCTTCCGCCATACTTATTGAAGATTGCACGCACGTTGGCAACTGTTCTTTGCGTATTGTCGGTGGTGCATTCCACAAAAACGGCAATTCCGTTTGGAGCATATCCTTCGTAGGTAAGCTCTGTGTAGTTGGCGCTGTCTTTGTCGTCGCCCTTTTTGATGGCTCTGGCAATATTGTCTTTTGGCATACTTGCACTCTTGGCCAACGAAATCACCAATCGCAATTTGGGATTGCTATCCGGATCGTTTCCGCTTTCTTTTACGGCTATAGTTATGTCTTTTACTAATTTGCTGAATAGCTTAGAGCGCTTTGCATCGGCGGCTCCTTTTTTTCTTTTTATGGTTGACCATTTACTGTGTCCTGACATACAATTGGGTTTAAAAATTCTTGTTTCGGGCAACAAAATTAAGAAAAAATAGTGCTTGTAACCACAAGAAAATACCTGCGTCATAAAGGCGAAACAAAAAAACTATTTCATTATGGAACCCAAGAAATTAAGACGAAGTTATAAAGATAAAATGATTGGCGGCGTTGCGGGAGGATTAGGAGAATATTTCGTTACAGATCCGCTTATTTTTAGAATACTCTTTGTAGTATTGCTTTTTACGGGCGGCGGCGGCTTTCTGATTTATTTGTTGATGTGGATTTTTATTCCCAAAGACCTGCCCCGTTTCGAGGAACATTTTGAAAATCCTGTTGAAGAGCGCAACGCCAATTGGGCGAATACAAAAGAAAAATCCAAAAACGGCAGCATTATAGGAGGAAGTTTACTCATTGTAATTGGTTTGTTTTTCTTGCTCGACAATTTCTTCCCGTGGCTCGATTTTGCCGAATTATGGCCAATTGCACTTGTCATTGCCGGGTTGGCAATTATTAAAATGAATTATTCAAGTGGTAAAAACAAAAAAGAAAACGAGCCCACAGAACCACCTGCTGAGGCATAGAAAGGAATCGTATGAAAAATAAAAATGTATTTTGGGGTATCATCCTCGTAGTTGTAGGCGCGTTGTTTATTCTCGACAATCTCGATTTGATAAACTTTAGCTTCAGAGCTATATTTGATCTGTGGCCTGCTTTTCTAATTTTGTGGGGAATTTCGATGCTGCCAATCAAAAGTAATTTGAAAACAATCTTTTCGGTTGTTATCGTTTTGATAGCTGTCGCTATTGGCCTAACAAAAGATTACAGCCAACATTGGACTTCCAATCTGAACCGACATTTTCACATGAACAAAATGGGTTGGCACGATCAAGATGATTCCGACACGGCTGTCGTTGCGTATAGTTATTCTTTTTATGAGGAGTTTGACTCGACCACAAAAACAGCCATTTTGAATATGGATATTGCTGCCGGGAAGTTTAGGATTGAAGAATCAACTGATTATCTGATCAATTTTGAAGCCGAAAATAATGTGGGGCAATACAGCAAGGACATCATGAAGAACGCCACTTCCACAGAAATTTATGTGCGCCTTGAAGATGGACATTTTAAATCGGGCTCAAACAAAAACACCGCGCGAATACAATTGAATAAGCAACCCAATTGGGATATGAAATTGGATGTGGGTGCAGCCGATTTAAATTGCGATTTGCGTGAGTTTAAAATTGGAAAAATTGAAATTGACGGTGGAGCCTCCTCCATCAAGCTTAAAATAGGCGATAAACAAGCAGAAACGCATATCAATATCGAATCGGGCGCCTCGGCGGTTAAAATTTATATCCCTACTGATGCCGCTTGTGAACTGGAAAGCAATACTGTTTTGTCCGATTTGGATTTAAAAGATTTTGTTAAAGAAGGTAAGTTTTATCGCACACCAAATTTTAGCCAAGGGAAACAAAAAATCTATATCGTGTTGGATGCCGCCATTTCGGCCCTTGATGTGATAAGAGAATAATCCTTTTTTTGAATGACATGCTTTTTGACTTTTAAAAGCATCCGGTTTTCGGGTGCTTTTTTGTTTTCTTGTCCCGAACGTGCTCTCCCGAAAACGACTACATCGATCTGTTTCAAAAAAAGAAAAATCAAATTGGGATATTCCCTATTTTCGCAAAAAAAAGAATGAATATGAATACCAAACCCACTTTACTTATTTTGGCTGCCGGGATAGGCAGTCGCTATGGCGGATTAAAACAACTCGATCAAGTTGGCACCAGCGGCGAAACAATTATAGATTACTCAATTTATGATGCTATTCGAGCTGGATTTGGAAAAGTGGTTTTTGTCATTCGCGAAAATATTGAAGCCGATTTCCGGGCTTTCTTCGACCAAAAACTCTTGGGCAAAATTCAAACCGAATACGTTTTTCAAGAAACACATAAAATCCCTGCCGGACTTCCGTTTAATCCTGAAAGACAAAAACCATGGGGAACAGGCCATGCTGTTTTAATGGCCAAGGATGTTATACACGAAAATTTTGCTGTTATCAATGCCGACGATTTTTATGGCCGCGAAGCCTACGAAAGTTTAGCAGCCTATTTCAAAGAGCCGAATCGCTTAGAAACAGATTACTGCATGGTGGGTTATGAACTCAAAAACACCTTGTCGGAAAACGGGTATGTTTCGCGTGGACAATGTAAATCAGATCACGACCATTTTCTGTTTGACGTTGTTGAGCGAACCCACATCGAAAGAGTTGGAGATAAAATTATTTATCAAGATACAGTGAACCAGACAGTAGAACTCGACAAAAAAACGCTCGTTTCGATGAATTTTTGGGGTTTTACACCTTCTTATTTTAATTTTTTGGCCGAAAAATTCAGTACGTTTATCCCTCAAAACGCCAACAATTTAAAAGCCGAATTTTATATTCCTTCGGTAGTAAACGAACTCATCGAAGAAAAACGTGCTCGAGTAAAAGTGCTTCATTCTGACGCTTCCTGGTTTGGAGTTACATATAAAGAAGACAAAGCGGGCGTCGTTCAAAATATTCAATCGCTGGTTTCGGCAGGAATTTACCCTGAAAAGCTTTGGTAAAATTCACTTAGGCTAAAAAACACCTTCTCATTCGTTTTCGGAGTCGAAAAAGCATTGAAAAAGAAGCCGCTGGACGGTTTATTTTTCAATGCACAGTCCTTTTATTCGCTTATTTTGTGTAAGTTTGTCCACCTTGTCAAGAAGGGAAATGTTTAATATACACAAAACGCAATAAAATATGAAAGTTTATCAATCAAATGAAATCAAAAACGTGGCCCTCATTGGAGGTGCGAAAAGCGGTAAAACCACTTTAGCTGAAGCAATGCTTTTTGAAGGTAAAGTGATAAACAGAAAAGGCAGCGTTGATGACAAAAACACTGTTTCTGATTATCGTGATATCGAATTAGCAAAACAAAACTCGGTTCAAACTACACTTATGTACACCGAAGTGAATGGGACTAAAATTAATATTTTAGATACGCCCGGATTCAGTGATTACGTAGGTGAAACCTTGTCGGCATTATCTGTGGTTGAAACCGCTATTTTAGTTATTAATGCAACTGTTGGAGTTGATGCAACAACAGAAAACGCATGGCAACAAGCAGAAAAAACAAACACTCCAGTGGTTTTTGCAATCAATCAACTCGACCACGAAAAGGCCAATTTCGATCAGATTTTTGCTCAGTTACGGGATTATTTTGGCGAAAAAGTAACGATAGCGCAGTATCCAGTTAATTCAGGCGCCGGATTTGATAGCATCATCGATTTGATTCTGATGAAACTGCTAAAATTTCCCAAAGGAGGCGGTACAGTAGAAATTCTAGATATCCCAGCTTCCGAAAAAGGCAAAGCCGATAAATTACATCTTTCATTGATTGAAAACGCGGCCGAAGGTTCAGAAGAATTGATGGAAAAATACTTCGAAACTGATACTTTATCCATCGAAGATATGCGAACAGGGATACGAATGGGTATGCGAGCACGTTCCATATTTCCTGTTTTTGCCATTGCCGCAAAACAAAGCATTGGCGTTTCGCGTTTACTCGAATTTATTCAAAAAAGCTGCCCGGCGCCAAATGGCCCGGCAGGCGAAAAGAAATCCAAAACCGGAAAGGTTTTCAGTTCCAATCCGCAAGATTCTACCGCTCTTTTTATCTTCAAAACCTCTATAGAGCCTCACTTGGGCGAGGTTTCGTTTTTTAGAGTTTATGGAGGAAATGTGGAAGAAGGCATGGATCTGATAAATACGCGTAAAGGAAACAAAGAAAGAGTTTCACAGTTGTTTGTTGTGGCAGGAAAAAATCGCGAAAAAGTGAGTAAAGTTTGTGCCGGCGACATCGCAACCACTATCAAACTAAAAGATACTCAAACCAACGATACCCTCTCGAGCTTAAAAGCACCCGACGAAATTCTAGAACCCATTATTTTCCCAGAACCCGTTGCCATCATGGCGGTAAAGGCAGCCAATTCGACGGATGAAGAAAAAATGGGAGCC